>Ga0066376_10003060_pt1 | contig 15246 bp, 12 predicted proteins | sample Knorr_S15_td_Bot_FD_77009 | JGI IMG/M metagenome (GOLD analysis project Ga0066376, IMG submission 77009) | Marine microbial communities from Southern Atlantic Ocean transect - Knorr_S15_td_Bottom_ad_5009_LV_A | ecosystem: Environmental > Aquatic > Marine > Oceanic | place: Southern Atlantic... | reverse complement strand
TGCCGAGCAGGGCCTCTCATTATAACCAGCGCGATCAATCCGACGGCCAAGAGCACCGTCCCTGCCAGCCCGGCGAACTTCGTAGCCGTGACAACCGGTAGTAGGTGCGCAACGCGAGTTGTGTCGGGGAACGCAGCGGGCGCGCCCATGAGCACGACGTTCTCACCCAGGTCCGCGAGCGGCGCGACGAAGGGCACGAGGATCGACAGTCTCAGTCGAGGCGCCAACCCGCTTCGCCGGATCAGCCATCCGATCGCCGCGACCCCGAGGAAGCCGATCAGGAGGGGGTTCACGAGGTCCCAGACCTGAAAGTCCCAGTATAGGGCGCGGCCTGCCACTGGCCGCGGATTTCAGAGCGCCATACGGCCCCGCTCGAAACAGCGCGCCGCCGGCAAGGCCCATCAAGAGCAATGCTTGCAGCACCCGACGCCCGGTCGACCATCGTAGAATGGGTTCCACGATTGGGGTGGCGACCAATTGAGCCATCGGCATGGTCAGAGCAGACGACCGAGATCGGATCCGGCTATCTCGAGCGCGGAGGAATCGAGCCGGCCATGGGCCAGTCGGAGTCTCCAATCCGGCGCAACTCCATCTCGAAGAAACGAACCGGATCTTGGCCTTCCATGATGCGATCGCCGAATTCTCGATACACGCCCCCCTCCACGACGGCCGTGTACCTGAGGGTCATCGGTCCGGCGGGTATTTCCCAGGTGTAGCCGTTGGCGCTGGGCGTTATCTCGAAATCTCCAGCTCTGCCCTGAGCGTACGAGCGCATACTGTATCGGCTCGCTCGAGGGTCATAGGAGATGACCGCGAACGCGTTGAACGCGAGCCTGCCATCTGCCTCGAATCCCCGACCTTCGATCACCCGGATCGAGCCCCCCCAGAAAGGGTCCGACGCGCTCGGTCTGAGTCACCTCCCGCTTCTCACCAGAAGGGAGAAGGGTCCAGGCAGTCCCCCTCCACGCACCATCCATGAAGGCGAGTCGGCGCATCGCGTCGCTCTGGGCCGCAAGGAGCGCGGCCGGATCCGGAAGCCTCTGTGCAAGAGCCGAAGGGGGGGCTCCCGCCACCGTCAGTACCAGCCCAACCAGCAGTGCTGCGTGTTTTACCATCGGTCGTTCTCCCTGGGGTCAGGAACGTCGGAAGGGCCAGTCCTCCGTCGGCCGAGTCAGCGTCCGGCGACTCGGACACCGGGCGGGAGCAATTTACGCTGCTCGCCCCCCGGGCGATTGTGGAATAGCGACACTCTCGAGGTGGACGTGAGGGAGTTGCCTCCGCGATGTGATCACGGGAGACCCGCTGGTGTCTCGTCGATGCGGTGATGTAGGTGGACGGGCGCGGTCTTCGCGTCATGAGACTTCGCCCACCAGTTCTGATACAGGTCCACACTGAACATCAGCAGCAGCATGAAGATCACGATCCACTGCGGGATGTAGGGGAACTCGGTCCCATTGGCGGTGAGGTGCGCGGTGTGCCCCCCCTCCAAGATCAAGACGAAGCCGATCAAGAGAAGCACGAAGAGCCCCAAGATCTCGAACTCGGGATTGGAGTGGAGGAAATCGGAGATCGTGCCCGCGAGGGCCAGCATCAGCGCCACCGATATTACGACCGAGCCGACCATCACCGCGAAGATGTCCGTCATGCCCACCACGGTGAGGATCGAGTCGACGCTGAAGAGCAGATTCATGCCCACGATGAGCGCCACGACGTCTCGGAAGCGGCTCTTCTCCTCCAATGCCTGCGCGACGCCCTTGACCTTGACGCGCAGCTCTTTGACGCCCTTCCAGATGAGGAACAAGCCTCCGACCATGAGCACTACGGATTTGCCACTCAGGGCGCCTGACAGCGTCAGTCCGGGCACGACGTCGCCATCGAATTCCCAGAAGACGGCGGTCGCATAGGTGAGAATGAAGCTCACCATCGCCAGGAGCGCGATGCGAAAGAGCATCGCTAGCCCAAGGCCTACCTGGATCGCCTTCTTCCGTTCGGGTCCGGGCAATTTGTTTGCGATGATGGTGATGATGATGAGGTTGTCGGCACCCAGCGCGAGCTGAAGGAGGGTCACGCTGAAGAGAGCGGCCCAGAACGACGGGGCCAGGAGAAGATCGATCATGAGAGTCCTGTGATGGGGTGACGCTGGCTAACGGGCGATCTTGCTCTCGATCAGGCGGTCGACGTCCAGGTCAGGGAATCCTGCTTCGACCAATACTTCGCGCGTATGCTGCCCGAGCGTCGGCGCGCCGGTCCCGGGGTCTGCAGGGACAGTCGAGTCCGAGCCGGACATCTTAACCGGCATGCCCAGTGCCCGGACCGTGCCGGCCTCGGCGTGCTCGACCTCGATGACCATCTGTCGGGCGAGCGTCTGCGGATGTTCGAGCATTTCGCCGACGGAGGCGACCGGACCAGCGGGCACGCCCGCGTCCTCCAAGCGCTCCAGCCAGCTCTCGGTGGACCGCTCGAGGAAGAGCGGCGCGAGCACCCGCACCAGCTCGTCTAGATGCGCCATCCGGTCGGCGTTGCTCCGGAAGCGGTCATCCTCCCTCAACTCCCGTCGGCTCAGCGCCTCGGTCAGGCAGGTCCACGTCGATTCGTTCGAGGCACCGATGTTGATCCAGCCGTCTGCGGTGGCAAACGCTTGGTAGGGAGCCGCGAGCGGATGCGCCGAACCCAGGGGGCCCGGCGATGTGCCTGCGGCCAGCGCGATCGCACTTTGCCAGTAGGTCTGGGTGATGCCCGCCTCGAAGAGGGACGTATCGACGCGCTGCCCCTCGCCGGTGCGCTCGCGCTCGAACAGCGCGGAGACGACCCCGAATGCGGCGAGAATCCCGGCGGTGATGTCGGTTACGGGTGCGCCCACCTTCACGGGGGCACGACCCGGCGCTTCACCTGTCACGCTCATGAGGCCCGAATATCCCTGAGCGATCAGGTCGAAGCCGCCCTGGTGCGAGAGCGGGCCGGTGCGGCCGTATCCCGTGATCTGGCAATACACCAACCGCGCATTCAGCGCCGCGAGTTCGTCGTAACCGAGACCCATCCGCTCCATGGTGCCCGCCCGGAAGTTCTCGATGATGATGTCGGCACCGGAAACCAAGCGGCGCACGACCGCGCGTCCCTCTTCAGCGCGTAGGTCGAGGGCGATGCCGCGCTTGCCGCGGTTGAGCATCATGAACGCGGCCGACTCACCGCGCACTTCCGGAGGCAAAAAGGCGCGTGAACTGTCACCGTTCGGTAGCCGTTCGACCTTCACGACATCGGCTCCCATGTCTGCGAGCATCAGACCGCAGACCGGCCCGGCCATCACGTGCGCCAGCTCGATGACTCGAATGCCCGAGAGTGGTCCCGGCATCACTCGCCTCGGAAGTCGGGGTCTCGCTTCTCCAGGAACGCCGCGCGCCCCTCTCGGTAGTCAGCGGTCTCGAACGCCTGAAGCGGCTCTTTCAGCTCGGCATCGCTCAGGGGTGTGGGATCCGTCAGACGTTGGATGAACTTCTTGTGCCACCGGTTCACCAGCGGAGCACCGGCCGCGATTCTGTGGGCGAGTTCGCGGCCCTGGGCGACGACGTCTCCGTCCGGCACCACGCGATTCACAAGCCCGATGCCGAGGGCGCGGCTGGAGGGGATCAGGTCACCCGAGAGAAGTATGTCGAGTAGATGGCCCTGCCCGAGCAGGGCCATCAACGGCTTGAGTTCGTCGTAGGACATTGTTAGTCCCAGCCGGGTGATGGGTGCCCCGAAACGGCTGGAGGCTTCGCAGATCCTGAGGTCACAGCAGGCCGCGATTTCCAGGCCGCCGCCGACGCACAAGCCCTCGATGACGGCGAGCGTGGGATGTGGGCAGTCCCGAATGGCGTGCAGCGCTCCGGTAATGGCGTCGGAGTACACACGTGCGTCCGTCGGTGTGTCGCGCTGGCTCGCGAAGGCGGAGATGTCGGAGCCCGCAGAGAACGCACGGCCGCCAGCTCCGCGTATCACGACACAAGCCAGGCCCGAGCGCGCGGAGAAGGCGCGCATCGCGTCCGCGAGGGCGTGCCAACCATCGCGGTCGAGCACGTTGTGCTTCTCGGGCGCGTCGAGGCGGACTTCGGCGATCCGGCCCTCGACACTCGTACGTACGTGCGCGCTCATCGGTAGAATATCTCCACCAGGACCATGGGGATCGCCGGAACGTAGGTCACCAGCAGAAGCACAGCGAGCAATACGGCGACGAAGTAGACATTCACTTTGCTCACCTCCCATATGTCCGCTTTTGCGACCGAGCAAGCGGTCACGAGAACCGACGCGACGGGTGGGGTCTGCTGGCCGATGCCGAGGTTGAGGGTGACGACCAGTCCGAAATGCACGGGGTCGATGCCGGCGGCCTGAACCAGGGGCATTACGATCGGGACCACCAGGATGATCGCGGCCGCCGAGTGGAGGAACAATCCGATCACGAGGAAGAAACCGTTCAACAGCAGCAGGATCGCCCATCGGTCATCGGTCATGCCCATGATGCCTTCGGCGACGCGCTGTGGGACACGAACCTCGGTGAGATAGTCGCCCAGCAGCGCCGACGCAGCGACGAGCAGCATGACGACCGCGGTCTGGGTGCCGCCTTCCAGGATCGCCTTGCGGAGGCCTGCGATGTCGAGCTCGCGATAGACGACCCCGCCGATGAACACCGAGGCCACGACCGCGAGTCCGGCACCCTCGGTCGCGGTCACCCATCCACCGAAGATCCCGCCCAGAATGATGACCGGGAGCGTGAGCGCCCAGCCCGCCTCTTTGAACGTCGACCAGACGCGCTCGAGTCGGAACCGCTGCTCCCTCGGGAAGCCGTACCTACGCGAGAGCACGTATGCGACGAACATCATCATGAGCCCGCCGAGCACACCCGGGATGATGCCCGCGACGAAGAGCTCGACGATCGAGCTGCCCGACATGACCCCGTAGAGGATCATCGGGATCGACGGCGGGATGATGACGGCGAGCGTGGCGGAAGAGGACATGACCGCGGCGGCGAAGCTGCGCGAGTACCCCCTCTTCTCCATGGCGGGAATGAGGATCGACCCCAATGCCGCGACGTCCGCGACCGCCGAGCCACTGATCTCCGCGAAGAAGAGCGAAGCGCTGATCGTCACCATCGACAGCCCGCCGCGGATGAAACCGACCAGTGAGGACGCGAAGTCGATGAGTCGGCGACTGATGCCCGACGCGTTCATGATCGCGCCGGCGAGAATGAAGAGCGGGATCGCAATCAGCGGGAACGATGTGGCGCCGTTGAACATCACGAGGGCCACGTTGGGTAGAGAGGCCACACCGCCGGGGCCGGTGAGCATCGCGACCACGGCCGTGAGCCCCAGCGACACCGCGATCGGCACGCCGATGAGCACGAGTGCCAGCAGGACCAGCCCGATTCCGAGCAAGCTCATGTGGACTGCTCAGCGTCATCGCACGCGGCACCTGCCGGCCCCGAGAGTGCCTGAGGCAACGACAGCAGTTGTGCCACGATGAAGAGCACCGCTCCGATGGGGATCACCGACTGGGCGACCGCCATGGGGAACCAAGGCAGCGATACGAGCGTCGTGCCGCCCAGCACCGTGAGCACTCTCATTCCGGCGAACGCGAGCACGACGAAGAACGCGATCACGCACACTTCCCCCACCAGCACGACGGCCTTCCGTTTGACCCCGGTGAGGCGGTCCACGAGGGTCGACATGCCGATGTGGCCCCGGTGGAGCGCCGCCAACGCGGCGCCGTAGTAGGTGAGCCACGCCAGCATGAGCGATGCGACTTCGTCGTACCAAACGAGGGACGCGCCGGCCTTCCGGAAGCCGACACCAACCACGACGACGATCGCGAGGCCGACCATGAGGAACAGCACGATCGCCTCGAGCAGCGTTCGCAGGGGGCCGCGTGCGTTGTCCATGCTGGCTAGTGTGCTGTCCCAGAAGTTCGTCGGCATTCGGGCACCGATGCATCCACCCTGGCTACGTTGCTTCTCGTCAAAATTGCCCTGCTATTCCTCCTCGTCGCGCCTTGCCAGGGCGGCGCCTCGGCACCCTCGGTGCGTAACGAACTTCTGGGACAGCACACTAGGTCAGTCGGACCCGGCGGCGACGGCACGCCGAACGAGGTCGCTGCCTCCCTCGACCGTTTGCGCGAACTCGTCGTAGATTGCCGAGCTGGAGCGCTGGAAGGCACCGCGCTCGGGCGTGTTCACTTGCACGCCAGCGTCACGCACCTGCGCGAGCAGCTCCAAGTCCAGGCGTGTCGCGGTCTCATGCACGAACGCCTGCGTCGCCCTCGCCTCATCCTCGAGGATCGCTCGCACGTCCTCGGGTAGCCGGTCCCAAGCGGAGGGTGAGACGACGACATATCCCGGCGTGTAGACGTGCCCGGTAAGCGACAGGTATTCCTGCACCTCGTAGAGCTTCGAGCCCCAGATCTGGGCGAGCGGATTCTCTTGCCCATCGATCACGCCCGTTTGTAGTGCGATGAAGACCTCGGAGAGCGCCATCGGCGTAGGGTTGGCTCCGAACTCCTGGAAGAGCTTGACCCGCCAAACGCCGCGGGGTGTCCGCAGCTTGATTCCGGCCAGGTCGTCCGGCCCCACGATGGGTCGCTTGTTGTTGGTCACGTGGCGGAACCCGTTCTCCCACACCGCGATCATGCGGTAACCCGCGGCCTCTGCGAGGGGTGCGAGATCGGGCCACACCACATCATCTTCGATCGCGCGCATGTGCGCTCGGTCTTGCACCAGGTAGGGCATCTCGAACAGCCCGAATGCATCGATCTGCGACGACATCACGGACGACGGCAGGGCGAACTCCACCGTGCCGAGCTTGATCTTCTGCAACAGCAACTCGTCACCGCCGAGCTGGCTGGAGCCGTAGACGACGACCTCATAACCGTCGAGGCGCTCGTTGGCGCGGCGTGCGAACTCCTCCGCCGAGAGCGCGAAGAGCGAGCCCGGTTCACCGACGTGCCCGAACTTCAGTTCGCGAGGTCCTCCTGCGTTTGCCGAGCACGCCGCCAAGAGCAGCAATGCCGCGAGGCGGGTGGTGCCGCGAAGGAGGCGCATCCAGCGACTATGTTTGCTCATCAGGTATCCGCCGCGCGTTCGGTCGTGAGGGAGTCCATCGCGGCAGCGACGCCGCCGCGCTGGTGTGGAACGCCGGCGTGGGCGAGCCCCATCTCCACCCCGGCGAGCGTGCCCATGAGCGTGAGGGCATTGAGATCGCCCAAGTGCCCGATCCTGAAGACGCGCCCCTTCAGAGGCCCGAGCCCGGTGCCCAGCGACATGTCGAAGCGTTCCAGGATCGTCGCGCGCAAGGCCTCTGCATCCGATCCATCCGGCATGATGACGGCGGTGAGTGCATCGCTCGCCTCCCGGGCGTCGGACGCGTACGTCTCGAGGTCCCATGCGGCGACCGCTGCGCGTGTCACGTCTGCAAAGCGAGCGTGACGCGCGAAGACGCTCTCGAGTCCCTCCTCACGCAGCATCTTCAGCGCTTCATCCAGCCCATAGAGAAGGTTCGTCGCGGGCGTATAAGGGAAAAAGCCACGCTCGTTGAACGCGAGTTGATCGTCCCAGTCCCAGTAGGACCGCAGCAGGCGCGCGGCCCGATGCGCTTCGAGCGCGCGTGGCCCGATCGCTACGAATGAGAGGCCAGGAGGAAGCATCAGCCCCTTTTGCGATCCCGAAACGGTGACGTCGATGTGCCAGTCGTCGTGACGAAGCTCGGTCACGCCCAGCGACGAGACGGTATCGGCAAAAAGCAGCGCGGGGTGCCCGGAGTCGTGCATGGCCGACCCTATGGCTGCCAGATCGCTCGTGACCCCGGTGGAGGTCTCGTTGTGCACCACGAGGACCGCCTTGATCTCGTGACCGGTGTCGGCGCGCAGGGCATCCACCACCGCGTCCGCCGTGACACCGCGTCGAGGGTCCCACGACTCGAGATGCACGTCGAGCCCGAAGCGCTCCGCGACCGCGCCCCACTTCCCCGCGAAGAACCCTTGATCGAAGCACAGCACACGGTCCCCGGGCGACAGCGTGTTCGTCAGGGCCGCCTCCCATGCTCCCGTCGCCGAGGACGGGTAGATCAAGACCGGATGTTCGGTCCTGAACATCCACTGCAACTCGGCGAGCAATCGCCTCGTCAGGGCTTGAAACTCGGGCCCACGGTGGTCGATCGTCGGCCGCGACATCGCGCGCAGCACACGCTCCGGCACGTTCGTCGGGCCGGGCAGCTGCAGGAAGTGCCGTCCGCTGTGGTACGTCACGGGCGTGGGAGTTGGGGTGCGACCTCGGACGGCTCAGCTTCGCCGGCCGCCGGGAACGCAGAACTTACACCCGCTGACTGATAGAGCCACTCGGGCGGGCGGGGGCCATGCTCGCTCGGGCTCGAGATTGCGCGAGCTTCCATGCACAGGGGGCCGGAGGATCACGATGACCGATGACGAAAGAGAGCTGACTCTGGCGGACGAAGCTCCGTCTTCCACGGACCTCGCCCTGCTCGCATCTCGTGAGCGCGCCGTGAGTCGGATCTTCAAGGGTGTCGTACTGACGGGCGCGGGCTGGACCGCGATGGTGGGGCTCCTCGTCGCCGACCTGATCGGCGTGGGGGGCGAGTTCGTGCAACAGGTCGTGCAATTCGGTGCGGCTTCCTCGATTTGGATCGGCATGTTCGTGATGGCGTCGGCGACCCCCCACTTGAAGCGATTCGGTGGAAAGCTCAGCGCGATGTCGCTGGCCGCCTTCGCAGGCATGGGAGCCAGTGGGCTGCTCGCCGCGGCCGAAATGTTCGAGACGTCATTCCTGGGCACGGGCTTCCTGACGGGGCTGGACCGCTTGGGCTTGGTCGGCGTCGTGTTATTTGCCTTGCTAGGATGGATCTTCATGGAAGTCGACCGCCGAGGCCGTACCGATGCCGAGGAACCAGCGGAGCAGTGACGTCCGGTCTAGCCGTTCATTCGGACACCAAAGCGCTCCGCGGATCGAGCCGCACGGCCCGTTTTGCGGGTAGCCAGGCCGACGCGACGGCCACGAGCGCGAGGGTCGACGGGACCAAGAGGTAGGTCACCGGATCGACGCTCGAAATGTCGAACAGTAGTGTCTCCAGGAAGCGCATGAGCCCCAGTGACACGGCGACGCCGACGACGATCCCGGGCAGCGCCAAGCGCATGGCCCCGCGCATGACCATCCAGTGCACTCCGGCGGGCTCGGCCCCCAGCGCGACACGAACGCCGATCTCGCGACGCCGCTGCGCCACCGAGAACGCGGTCACCCCATAGATGCCCATCGCGGCCAAAGCCAAGGCGATGAAGCCGAACACGGTGAGCACCTGCATGGTGAAACGTGGCCAAGCAATGGTCTCGCGCAGGTCCTGTTCCACCGGTGCCGGTGAGATCGCCGGCACAGCGGCATCGAGCGAGAGCACCGCGCGTCGTAGAGTCGGGATCAGGTCGGTCGCTTCCCCTGCGGTGCGGACGAGAACGGACGGTTGGTCCCAGAACGTGTAACTGAACGGCCGGTAGATGCGCGGGCGGGGCATACCCTCCACCTGTTCGTCCCGTGCCGAGGCCACGACGCCGATCACCTCGCACTGCCTTCCACCCGGAAGGAACCAGGTTACGAGACGCCCGAGCGGGTCTTGGCCAGGCCAAAGCATGTCCGCCAGAGCCCGGTCGATGATGACCGGGGGATTCAGGACCTGGTCCCTCGGCGCGGGGCGGTCCTCGGGGCCGAATAAGCGTCCCGCCAACAAAGGGATGCCCGCGGCGGCAAAGTAGTCTCCGGAGATCGCCCTCCAGCTGACGGGCACGAAATCCTCTTGGCGGTCGGGCTCCTGGTCGGAGCGTGCCACGAAGTTCGAGGGCCCGAAGCGGGAGAACGGAGGTGCACTCGTCGCCCCCATCGCCTCTACACCCGGGATCGCCTCCACGTCTTCCCTCAGCAGGCGGAGGAAGTCCTCACGAGTGGCCTGACTGAATCGGTCGTCCGGGAGCCGCACCGCGAAGCGAAGGAGCCCGCTCGGCTCGAATCCGAGTTCGACGTTCTGCAAGCGCACGAAGCTGCGGGTCAGCAGGGTCGCACTCAGCACGACCGTGACCGCCAGCGCGAACTGCGCGACCACGAGCCCGTCGCGAAAGCGACGCCCCGTGCCCGACGCGGCGCCGCTGCCCATTCGTAGCCCGCTGAAGACGCTGCCGCGCACCATGAGCAACGCGGGCGCCGCACCAGCCGCCACCACGGCGAGTGCTGCGGCAGCGGTTCCGACGAGCAGGACGGACGTATTTACACCGGCCTCGCCCAGGCGCGCGATATCGGCTGGCCCGAGGGCCTGAACGATACGAAGGCCCTGCAGAGTGAGCACGACGGAGAGAGCGCCACCCAAGACCGCCAGCACGAGACCCTCCACCGTCAACTGAGCCGCGAGACGCCCACGCCCTGCGCCCAGGGCGGCCCGGACGCCCATCTCCTGGAGGCGGACGGTGGCTCGCGCCAGCAAGAGGTTCGAGACGCTCGCGCACGCCATCAGCAGGAAGAGTCCCACGGGCCCCAGCAAGAAGCCGCCCAGCTGGGTGAGCTGTGGCCCGATCAGCCAATCGCGCGCTCTCTGGACCGCCGCCCCCCACCGGTCGGTGCTCTCGGGGTACTCGTCCGACAGCTGCAATGCGATCTCCGACATGTCCCGAGCCGCCTGCTCGATCGTGACTCCGGGCAAGAGTCGGCCGATCGCTTCGAGGCGTTGATCGTCACGGAACACGTCGGGATTCGGTGCGAGTGGCGCGAAGACCTCAACGCCCGGCCACGCTCGGCCCGAAGGCACGACGCCGACGATGCGACGCGCCGAACCGTCCAGGAACATCGTGCTGCCCACGACGTCTTCATCGCTACCGTACCGGCGCTGCCAGGCCCCTTCGGAAAGCAGGACGACGTCCGTCGCCCCGCCGAAGAGGTCTTCCTCGGCCAGGAAGTCACGCCCCAGAATCGGCGTGATCCCCAGGAGAGAGAAGAACGTGTGGCTCACGCGCATGCCTTCCACACTCTCCGCGTCCCCGAGCCCACTCAGAATCGGGTTCTCGAAGCCCATCGCAGCCATCTCGACGAACGAGCGTTGGCGCGCGCGAAAGTCGACGAAATTCGGTTCCGAGATCGAGTAGGGCCGGCCTTGCGGCGACGTCTGCGAGACGTGGAGCAACCGCTCGCTCTCGTGGAATGGCAGCGGGCTGAGCACGACCGCGTGCACCACGGAGAAGACGATCGTCGTAGCCGACACGCCGACGACGAGGGTGGCGAGTGTGAGCCCGCTCACCAGAGGATGGCGGAGCATCTGGCGGAGTGCGTGTGCGACGTCTTGCCGCACGATGTCGGCTCGGCGCGTCCACATGCCCCACCCCGAAGCGATCTCCCTAGTCGCCTGCTCGATGCGGTTCCGATCCCCAAAGCGGCGAGCGGCCTCCGCGACTGCCTGCTCCCGAGACATGCCCTCGGCTTCGAGTTGCGCCTCCAGCTCGGAGATGTGGTGGGCTACTTCGTCGCGGATGCGGCGGTGTTTGCGGTCGAGGTTCACGCTCTAGCCTCCGCGTCGAGCACCTGGCGAACCGCCGCCGCCGAGCCCTCCCATCTCGCGCGTAGCGCGTCCAACTCACGGCGACCGTCGCGAGTGAGTTGGTAGTAGCGGGCTCGTCGGCCGTGCTCGGTGCGCTGCCAATCGGAGCTGAGCCAACCGCGCTTCTCCAGTCGATGCAGCGCGGGGTAGAGGGCTCCCTCTTCCACCGTCAGGCGGTCGCCGGTCACGGACTCGATCCAGCGCGCGATGCCAAAGCCGTGAAGGCTCTCCGCCGACACGGCCTTCATGACGAGCATGCCCAGCGTTCCCGGCACCAGGTCGACTCGCTCACCCATATCCCCTCTCCCCCGCTCTCAGCGTTACCCTGACTAACTTAGGGTCAAGCCTAACCCGCTTACCCTAAGTGATCAAGGTGAGGGACGATGCGATCCAGAGCGGCACCGCGTAGCTTGGCGCATGCCAGAAAGCCAAGTCGCCCCCGGCGATCCGGGACTCGCGCGCAAACTCAGCGACGCGCTTCGCGGCGAGGTCCGCTTCGATGCGTTCACCAGGGGCCTCTACGCAACCGACGCATCCCACTACCAGATCGAACCGCTGGGCGTGGTCTTCCCGAAGTCGACCCAGGACGTCGAGACTGTCCTGAGGATCGCGCGCGAGGCCGGTGCTCCTGTCCTCCCACGGGGCGGAGGCACCTCTCAGTGTGGGCAGACCGTGGGCCGCGCCATCATCGTCGACGTGAGTCGGCACCTCACGGGGGTCGGCCCCGTCGTCGATGGCGAGATCGAGGTCGAACCGGGCGTCGTGCTCGACCAACTCAACGGCGTCCTAGCCCCGAGCGACCTGTGGTTCCCGGTCGATCCGTCGACCGGCAGCCGGGCGACGCTCGGCGGGATGGCCGGGAACAACAGCGCCGGGGCGCGTTCGCTGCGTTACGGAATGATGGTCGACAACGTAGCAGCGATCGAGGCTGTGCTACCGGACGGTCGACGCGTCTGGCTGGGGGAAGGCGGCAACGAAGCCGAGGTCATGCCGGACGAGTTGGCCGCGCTGCGATCGCTCTATGAGCGGGACGCCGCGGAGATCGCCCTCCGCACTCCACACACGCTGCGTAACGTCGCCGGATACAACGTGGACCGACTCGACCCCACGAGGGAGAACCTCGCGCACCTGCTCGTCGGCTCCGAGGGCACGTTGGCCCTGTTCACCCGACTGCGTTTGCGGCTGAAGCCCTTCCCGCGGACGCGCGTGCTCGGCGTCTGCCACTTCGGCGGCCTGCTCGAGGCGCTCGACACCGTCCAGCACATCGTGCGCCTGCTACCGAGCGCGGTGGAACTCGTGGACGAGAACGTGCTCACGCTCGCGGCGGCGCACCCGGACCACCGCTCGGCGATGCGCGGCTTCGTGCGCGGTGCACCCAAGGCCCTCCTGCTGGTCGAATTCGCCGACGAGGCGCCTGAGGCGGATCTGACCAGCAAGCTCGGAGAGCTCGAAGACCTGCTCGGCTCGTTGGGATTTCCAGGGAGCGTCGTCCGGGCACAGTCCCCGGCCGAGCAGGCGGCGGTCTGGAGCGTCCGCAAGGCCGGCCTCACCATCGTGATGTCGATGGCGGGGCCGCGAAAGCCGATCTCGTTCATCGAGGACTGTGCGGTGCCGCTCGAACATCTCTCGGAGTATGCGCGTCGTATCGAGGAGATCTTCGGGCGCCACGATGCCTCGGGTACCTGGTATGCCCACGCTTCGGTGGGCTGCCTACACGTGCGCCCCGCGCTCAACCTCCGGGACCCGGACGACGTGCGGCGCATGCGAGCGATCGCGGAAGAGACCCACGAGGTGGTCCGTGAGTACGGCGGTACGCACTCGGGAGAGCACGGCGATGGCCGGCTCCGGTCCGAGTTCCTGGAGTCGATGCTCGGAGCGCGCATGGCCGGACTGTTCGCCGACGTGAAGAAGACGCTCGACCCGGGCGGGCTCATGAATCCGGGCAACATCGTCGACCCGCCCGATATGGACGACCGCAGCCTCTTCCGGTACGCGCCGGGGTACGGTGCCGTGCATTCGCTTCCGGTGGTACTCGATTGGTCGGCGGAAGGGGGACTGCTCGGCGCGGTGGAGCGCTGCAACAACAACGGGGCCTGCCGCAAGTCCGACCCGGGCGTGATGTGCCCCTCGTTCCGCGCCACCCAGGACGAGCGCCATTCCACGCGGGGGCGTGCCAACGCGCTCAGACTCGCGCTCACCGGCCAACTCGGACGCGACGGCCTCGACTCTGCCGAGATGGCCGACGCAATGTCACTCTGCATCTCCTGCAAGGGTTGCAAGCGCGAGTGCCCAGCGGGCGTCGATATGGCCGCGCTCAAGCTCGAGTGGCAGCATCGCCAGAACGAGAGCTTTGGCGTCCCGCGACGGGAGCGGCTGCTCGCGCATCTCCCTCGGCAGGCGCCCCGGCTCAGCCGCCTCGCTACCGTGATCAACGCGGCGGGAAACAACAAGGCTCTGCGCTCGCTCGCGGAACGCCACTATGGCCTTTCTGCCCGCCGCCCGCTCCCGCGCTGGGCGGCTCGCCCCTGGAGCGATCGCGAGATCGGATCCGGGGCGCCGACAACGAACGGCTTCGCGGACACCCTGCTCTTCGTCGACACCTTCACCCGCTGGTTCGAGCCCGACGTGGCGCGCGCTGCGTACGACGTTCTCTCTCGCACGAGGGGCTCCATAGGCGGCTGCTTCCCGGAGGACGGGCGACCGCTCTGTTGTGGACGCACCTACTTGAGCGCTGGCATGCTCGATGAGGCGCGGGTGGAGGCGATGCGGCTGGTGGCGTATCTACACCCGTTCGCGAGCGCGGGGGTGCGAATCGTTGGGCTGGAGCCGAGTTGCGTGCTCACGGTGCGCGACGAAGTCCGGCGGCTCGTACGGTCTGACGAGGCCGAGTTGGTGGGGGAAAGCCTCCTGCTCTTCGAAGAGGCGGTGGATGCGGACATCGCTGGCGGCGCGCCTGTTCCTTTCGGCGAGCTTCCTCAGCGCGCGGCCGTCCACTGCCACTGCCATCAGAAAGCCGCGGGTGCCGCCGAGGCTACCGTGAGCGTGCTGCGTCGCGTCCCGGGGCTCGAGGTCGACGCGATCGAGTCGGGCTGCTGCGGGATGGCTGGTGCCTTCGGGTACCACGCAGAGCACTACGACATTTCGATGCAGATGGGCGAACTCGACCTGTTGCCCGCCGTGCGCAGGGGGGGCGACGACACGCTGATCGTGGCGCCGGGCACGAGCTGCCGGGCGCAGATCCTCGACGGGACGGGCCGGGTCGCGCTGCATCCGGCGGAGCTGCTGAAGCGGGCCCTCTACTAGCGGCGGGTCACTGCTGCCCGATTCGAGCAGGGATTCGTCTCAAGATCCTTGTGCCCTGCCGGCGCCTGGCATAGCGTGGAAGTATACTGTGGACCCCCAGCGCACGCGCTGCCCTATATGTCTGAACACCGTACCCCCCGCTTGCTCGGCCTCGGGGCGGTCACTCTGGCCGTCGTAGTTTCCGCGTGCGTCGACGCGCCGTCCGCTCCGGCGGACGATGTTGGCTCAGGTGCGCTGTTCTTCGCTCCCCAGATCACCCTGGTGGGGCCCGCTGGTCCGGCTACCTCCCTCGCGCAGACCGACGCCCTCGATGAGGCATTCGACCGGGTGGATCGCTTTCGCATGG
>Ga0066376_10003059_pt1 | contig 15251 bp, 16 predicted proteins | sample Knorr_S15_td_Bot_FD_77009 | JGI IMG/M metagenome (GOLD analysis project Ga0066376, IMG submission 77009) | Marine microbial communities from Southern Atlantic Ocean transect - Knorr_S15_td_Bottom_ad_5009_LV_A | ecosystem: Environmental > Aquatic > Marine > Oceanic | place: Southern Atlantic... | reverse complement strand
CTGCGCGCGGCATACTGGTCGATTGTCGCGGTCAACAACGCCGAGGCGTTGCCATGCAGGACCGGCTCGCGGCCCGTGGCCATGTAGTTGGCGACGTGAACGCCAAGTTTGGAATGACGCCATTAACTCAACCTCCCGAATTATCCTCGTCAAGCGCTTCGCGCCGGCGCACGAAAGTGACATTCAGCATCGAAATCACCGCCTCGCCGCGTTGATTATACCCGATCATGCGGTAATGCAGAACGCCCCGGTCGGGGCGCGACCGCGTTTTCCGAACTTTCAAAATCTCAACCTCGGTGGTTACCGTATCGCCGGGACGTACCGGAGCAATCCAACGCAATTCTTCGATCCCCGGTCCGCCAAGGCTGGATTTTTCCAGCAGTCCAAGATCCAGCCAGTCCCGGAACTGGCGCGCAACGGTATGAAACCCCGATGCAACCAGCCCTTTGAACGGTCCCTTTTGGGCGGCGGCGGGGTCGATATGAAACGATTGCGGATCGTACAGGCGGGCAAATTCGATGATTTCTTCCGCGTTGAAGGTGAAGCCGGCGGTGCGGAAGGTCTCCCCAACCGTGAAATCTTCCAGATAGCGTGTCCGCATGCGCTATGCCGCCCACAGAATCCGGGCCAGAACGCCCGTCGAATCTTCGATGGCCTGGGCCGCATCGAGGCACAGATCCTCGCGCATGCGCGGCCCGATTAGCTGGACGCCTATCGGCAACCCGTCATGCAGCCCGGTCGGCACGGCGGCGGCAGGAAGCCCCAGCAGATTGACGACATATTGCATGGTTTGCGCGTCAATGAGCGTAGCCATGCGCGCATCGCCGCTTTGATCGTCGTCTTGTGGAAAGGGCGGTTCCTGCGAGACCGGCGCCAGAATGACCGGATAATCCGTCTGGAAGCGCGCCCATAGCCGAATCAGACGGAGCCGTTCGCGCTGCAGGTCGATATAGCCCGCCAGATCCACTACGGGCGCGGCGGCAAGGAAACTGTCGAGCATCGCGTTGATGCTGGCCGATCCGTGCTCGCGGATCGCCGGCGCCATGCTCAACCGGGTCTCCGCCGCCAGCAGCCCGCGCCAGCACGAAGCCGCCAGATCGACTTTGGGCGGATCGTGCGCCTCGACCGCATAGCCGGCATCGGACAGAATCCCGGCCGCCCGGTCGACCGCCGCCGCCACCGCCGGATCGCAGGGCAGCCCGGCCGGGTTTTTGGTGACGGCCACCCGGACCGGGCCATCGGGTTTGGGTCCGTTCAGGGGGGCCGGCACCCACAATGGGTCGCGGGGATCGCCCGCCGCCATGACCGCCAGCGCCAGCCGCACATCCTTGACCTCACGCGCAATGGGGCCTTGTACGCTCATCATCTGCAATGCCGGCGGGCGCTCTTCAGGGGCGGTTGCGTTGAAGGCCGGAACCCGTCCCAGGCTGGGGCGGATGGTCGCCACGCCGCAGCAATAGGCCGGGTAGCGCAAAGACCCGCCAAGGTCGCTGCCATGCCCGATTGCGCCGATGCCCAGCGCCACAGCGGCGGCGGCCCCGCCCGACGAGCCGCCCGGCGTAACGCCTGCCTTCCAGGGATTTTGCGTCTGCCCGCGCAGCGGATTATCGGTAAACCAGCGCAGGCTGAATTCCGGCGTGTTGGTGCGGCCGATGATAATCGCCCCGGCTTTCAGCAAATTATCGATGACCGGGGCGTTCGAAGCCGCCATGTTGTTGGCATAGGCCGGCACGCCGTTGGTATTCGCCTGGCCTTCCTGGTCGGTGTTTTCCTTGATCGTGATGGGCACACCATGCAGCGGCCCGCGCGGGCCGTCCGCCGCCAGTATTGCGTCGGCGTCGGTGGCCCGTACGCGCGCATTGTCCGACAGATCGACCGTGACCGCGTTGACCCGCGCATTGACGTCCTTCAGGCGTTCAAGCGCCGATTCGACCGCATCCCGGCAGCTGATCCGGCCCTCGCGGATCGCGCGCGCGGTGTCGGCCGCACCCCATTGCCATATCGGGCCGGTCATCATAGTGGCGGGCGCTTGTCGGCCCAGGGCCGCGCCGTCTCGAACGCAGCGGCGGCGCGCAGCACGCCGGCATCGTCCAGCCGCCGCCCGACAATTTGCAGGCCGACCGGCAATCCAGCATCGGTAAAGCCGCACGGAATGCTAGCGGCGGGATTATGGCTGAAGTTGAAGGGGTAGGAAAACTCCGCCCACATCATCCAGTCCCAGTCGTCTTGCGGCCAGTCGCGTGGCTGCAAGCGTTCGGCCGGAAAGGCCGCGACCGAAACCACCGGGGTCAGCAGCAGATCCCAATCGCCGAACCATTCATGCACGGCGGCGATATAATCCAGCTTGCGCTGGCGCATCGCCATGTATTCGACCGCCGTTGGGTTGCCGGCAAAGCGGATGCAAGCGATCAATCCCGGATCCATCCTGGATTCCCATTGCGCCAGTTCGGGCAGATGGACCAACTGATGCACCGGCCAGAAGAAACGGGCGAGTTCCGGGCCAGCCTTCGCCCAGTCCGGCGTCACCTGCGTGACCCGCGCGCCCATATCCTCGAAAACCCTGGCCGCGTCCGCCACCAGGGACGCAACATCGCCATCGACCCGCGCATGGCCCAGATCCGGGCTATAAGCGATCCGCAATCCTTCGACGCCGCCGGTCAGCAGCGCCGGGTAATCCACCGCCGGCCCCTCCAGACTGTAATGATCGAGCGGGTGCGGCCCGGCCATGACCGAGAGCATCAAGGCGCTATCGGCCACGGTTCGCGTCATCGGCCCGACATGGCTGGTCTGATCGCCGATCGCCACGGGGGTGCTAGGAATCCGCCCGAAAGACGGCTTCAATCCGAAGATGCCGCAAAAATGCGCCGGCATGCGCACCGAACCGGCCCCGTCCGAGCCCTGATGCAGCGGCCCATAGCCGGCCGCCGCACTTACCCCCGCCCCGGCCGAAGACGCGCCCGCATTGTAGCCATGCTTCCATGGATTATGGGTGATGCCGGTCAGCGGGGAATGGCTGACGCCGGTCCAGCCGAATTCCGATGTCGTGGTTTTGCCCAGCACGATGGCGCCGGCTTCCTTCATCCGGGCAACGAACGGCGCATCGGCGGCGGCGATGTTGCCCGCCTCGATATGGGAGCCGCGTTGATAAGGTAGTCCCGCGACCGGCGCCAGATCCTTGACCGTCATCGGCAAGCCATGTAGCGGCCCCAGCGGCCCGCCCGCCGCCACCGCGGCTTCCGCCGCTTTGGCGCCGTCCATCGCCGCATCGGCGCCAAGTGCTACGAACGCGTTGAGATGCGGCTCCAGCCGTTCGATCCGGGCCAGCACCGCCGTCATCAACTCGACCGGCGACAGCTCTTTTGCGCGTATCCGCCGCGCCGCCTCGAACGCCGGCATGAAACAAAGTTCGGCGTCGTCCATTTCCCCGCCTTCCCTTACAGACCCGCAAAGGGTTCGCCCCAGCGGTCCTGATAGACAAACTGCCCCGGTTCGCCGCGGCCGACCGGGCCGAAATTTCCCAGCGGATAGCCAATCGGCAGTATCGCGTAGGAATGCACCCCCGGCGGCAATCCCAAGGCCGCTTCGGCGCCCGCTTCGTCAAGCAGCAAATGCCGCGTCGTCAACGTCGATCCCAACCCCAGCGCCCGCGCCGCCAGCAGCATGTTCTGCACCGCGGGATAGATCGACGCGCCGGCGACCCGGTTGGGCGTGCCGTCGCCATGTTCGATACAGGCGACGATCCATACCGGCGCTTCGTGAAAATGTTCGGTCAGATATTCCACCGCCGTGCTTTGGCGATGATAGCGGGCCTTGTCGGACCCCGGCGGCGGCGAGGCGGCAGCGTGGCGCGGGCCGACGACCTCATCGAACGCCTTCTGGTAGAACGCCTGCACCGCTTTCTTGATCGCCATGTCCTTGACCACCAGAAAACGCCACATTTGCGTATTGCCGCCATTCGCCGCACAAAGCCCGGCGTTCAAAATCTTGGCGATCAAGTCATCGGGCACCGGGTCCGGCTTCAAGCGGCGCATCGCCCGTGTCGTGTGCATGATCTCGAAGACGTCGTTTGTGTCGGGCATCCCTGATTCCCTTTCGCGCTAAATTGTCTCGAAACCACGGTAACGGCTCGCACCGGGGTTGTCACGGCGGCGTCTGCCCCGCAGTGTATTGACTCAACCCACCGGGAGCACAACCATGCCAAAGAGTGAAATGTACGAGACGGGCCGCAAAATTCGCCTTTCGTTAATGGGCGACGCCATGGCCGAAGCGATGGAAAAGAGCGTCTATAACGACCCGCTGATGGATAAGTTCCGCGACTATGCCACCGAAGCCGTGTTCGGCCTGCTGTGGTCGCGGCCCGGCCTCGACCACAAGACCCGCGCCCTGATCTGCGTCATCACCGACACCACCACCCATGCCTGGCCGGAACTGGAACTGCACCTGAAGATGGCGCGCCGCCAGGGCTGGACCGAAGACGAACTGACCGAGGTGCTGCTGCATATGGCCGGCTATATCGGCGTCCCCTCGATCCGCGAGGCGATGATTATCGCCAAGGACGTCTTCGCGGAACAGCGCAAGGAAGAATAAACCAAATCCCGAGCGAACCGTTCGGTTCGCGACGACGCATTTGCGGAATAACCAAATCCCGAACGAACCGAATGGTTCGCGACGACGCATTTGCGAAACAAAGACTCCCATCAGCCCGCCGGAGCTACGGTCAGGCGGCCGGTGACGCCGTGTTTTTCGATCAGCCCGGCAACGAAGCCGGACGCTTTCATTTCTTCGACGAAATCGCTGAGGAAGGCGGCGCCGGCGTCGTTGCCCTTGGCGGTGCCGACCGCCTGCTGGACGGCGGAGAACTGCCCGTCGAGCATCCGGGAGCCAGGCAGTTTTTCGACATCGCCAATCAGCCCCGGACGCAGGCCGGCCAGGGCGTCCAGCTTTTCATTGACGAACAATTCGAACACCGCGCCCGAGCCTTCGGCCGGCACCAGTTCGGCGTGTTCGATGTTGTTGGAAAGATACAGACCATAGGCGCTGCGCGGGGGAAAGGCGATCCGGATACCGGCCTTGTCCACATCGGCGATGGACTGCAAGGGCGAGCCCGCCGGCACCAGATAGGTGGCTTCGATCTCAACATAGGCGGCGGTGAAATCGATGGTCTTGGCGCGCTGCGGTTCGGCCCCGATATTGCCGATGTCCCAGGCCCCGGTTCCCGCCGCGTCGGCCAATTCACCCGGCGTCTTGAACGGCACCAGGGTCATCGGCACGCCCAGCCGGTCGGCGATCGCGCGCGCCATGTCCGGCGACACGCCTTGCGGGTCGCCATTGGCCGCCTTGCCCGTGACCAGCAGGAAATTCGACATATTGATGCCCGCGCGCAAGGTTCCGGTCGGCGCCAGCTGGAAGAGGACTTCTGAGGACATGGCGGTTTCTTTCGTGATGTTGGCGGTTGGTCATCCTATGATGGGCGCACGAGGCCGGGCAAGCGATTGGCGACAATACCTTGCTGGCGGCTGCGGGAAGCATCCCTTTCATCAGGGCGCAAGCAAGCCATTCACCCGTTATGAGCCTGTCATTCCATGTCGATATCGCGCGTTAAAATGAACCCCGTCCACATCATCGGCGGCGGCCTCGCCGGGGCCGAAGCGGCATGGCAGATCGCGCGGTCCGGCGTACCGGCAGTGATCCATGAGATGCGGCCGGTGCGCGGCACCGAAGCCCACCTTACCGACGGTCTGGCCGAACTGGTCTGTTCGAATTCGTTTCGTTCCGACGATGCCGAACACAATGCCGTCGGCCTGCTGCACGAAGAAATGCGGCGCTGCGGCTCGCTGATCATGTCGGCCGCCGATGCAACGCGGATTCCAGCCGGCGGCGCCCTGGCGGTCGACCGGGTGGGGTTTTCGCGCGCCGTCTCCCAACAACTCGAATCACACCCGACAATCGCCATCCGTCGCGAGGAAATAACCGGCTTGCCGCCCGAGGACTGGGACAGCGTCATTGTCGCCACCGGCCCGCTCACCGCACCGGCGCTCAGCAACGCGATCCTGGATTTGACCGGCGAGGATGCGCTGGCCTTCTTCGATGCGATCGCCCCAGTGGTCTACAAGGAATCGATCGATTTTTCGACCGCCTGGTTCCAGTCGCGCTATGACAAGGGCGATACCGCCGATTACATCAACTGCCCCCTCGACGAGGTGCAATATATCGCTTTTATCGACGCTTTGCGTGGCGGAGACACCACGCAATTCAAGGAGTGGGAAAAGGATACGCCCTATTTCGAAGGCTGCCTGCCAATCGAAGTGATGGCCGAACGGGGCCTGGATACGCTGCGTTTTGGCCCCATGAAGCCGGTCGGCCTGACCGATCCAAGGACCGGCCGCCGGGCGCACGCCGTGGTCCAGCTACGCCAGGACAACGCGCTTGGCACGCTGTACAACATCGTCGGTTTCCAGACCAAGCTCAAATACGAAGCGCAGAAGGCGATATTTCGCACCATTCCGGGGCTTGAAGGCGCACGGTTCGCCCGCCTTGGCGGCATTCACCGCAACACCTTCCTCAATTCCCCGCAACTGCTCGACCCGGAACTGCGGCTGAACGCCATGCCAAGGCTGCGGTTTGCCGGGCAGATCACCGGGGTGGAAGGCTATGTGGAATCGGCGGCCTGCGGATTGCTGGCCGGGCGCTTCGCGGCATCGCACCGCCTTGGCGTGCCCCTGGCCCCACCGCCCGGCACCACGGCGATGGGCGCGCTTTTGAATCACATCACCGGTGGCGCCACCGGGGATACTTTTCAGCCGATGAATATCAATTTCGGCCTCTTTCCGCCGCTGGAGGCGCTCGAACCAGGCCAAAAGCGGCGCAAGGGACGGCGCGAACGCCGGGCGGCCCAGGGGCGGCGCGCGTTGGACGCGCTTGAAAGATGGCTTGAGGCGACGGTGCTGCCCGATTCAGTAGCGTCCAACAAGACCGCGTAGCATCAGGCGCCAGGCGATAAACGGCGGCTGGGCGCTTAATCTCGGGTTGAACGGATCATAGCCAAAACGCGCCAGGCGGCGCTGATAGGCTTGCGCAAAACCGGCAACGCGCAATGCCGGGATTGCCGCCCTGTCGATATCGCTACGAAGTTCATGCGATTTTTCGATATTTGTATCGATCGTTTCTGAAATTTCTTTGACTAATTTTATGATGTTGTTTCTGGACACCTCCTGGCGCAATTTGGACCGGTCCAGTTGGTATTTCGCCAGCAGGTCGCTGGGCAGACAGCACCAACCCCGGCGCAGATGAAACGGCATCGCGCGGATCAGCCCGCTCAGCGCCCAGGCGACGCCAAGGCTCCAGCCGGCATCGTGCGCCGCCCGGCCGGACACGCCGCAAATCTCCAGCCCCAGCCAAATCAGCGGTGCCGCCGTTTCGCCGGCATAGTCGATCAGACCGTCCATCGCCGCCGGCAGCACCGGGTCAAGGTCGGCCGATCTGGCGTCGATCAGGCGCATGAAATGCGCCTGACTCAGATCGTGCCGCATGATGGCGGCGGCGAGCGGCGCGGCCAGCGGGTGCGCCCGGGATTGACCGGCAAAAAGTGCGTCGATGGTGTCGCGCCACCATTGCAGGCGCATTTGACCGAGCATCGGCTCGGACACCGATTCGCGGATTCTTGAAATTTCGACATTGAACGCATAAATCGACAGCAACGCCGGGCGCCGCTCAACGGGCGCCAGCAAGGCCAGGACATAACGGTCCGGGTCCTGGCGCCGCACGATATCGCGGCAGTAGTTCAATCCCCCGTCATCCATTGCACGGCCCGTGAATGCTGGCGTCTGGCGATTGCCATCCGCACCGAGAAGTCGATTGAACCACGGGGTCTTTCGCGCCTGGACCGGGTGCCATTCGGCCGCTGGCCTTGAAGCCCGGGCCGGATTCGCCAATCCCGCTGTACAAGTCGCGCCGTCTTACGCATATTATTCCCCAACAATACGGGATTTTTTGGCTACACATCATAAGAAAGCTAACAGAGAGTGAGGCGGAAATGGGTGCAATACTGTCTAATTTGACACGAACGGTCGTGGCGGGGTTCGTCCTCGTGATCCTTCTGTTCATCATGTATTACAGCTATGGCGACTTTGAAGGCGATGCATTCTGGAAGTTCCTGTGGCGCTGGGCGCATGTGCTGTCCGGGGTCATGTGGATCGGCATCCTGTGGTATTTCAACTTCGTTCAGATCCCCAATATGGGCAAAATACCCGACGACCAAAAACCGGCCATCAGCAAGGTTATCGCACCGGCGGCATTGTTCTGGTTCCGTTGGGCCGCGATGGCGACGATCATAACCGGTCTCGCGGTCGGGTCGATGAACGGCTATATCGTCGAAGCGTTGTCGCTGGGCTTGACCGAAGGTGCCACCGGCGGTCACCGTTTGATCGGCATCGGCATGTGGTTCGGCATCATCATGTGGTTCAATGTCTGGTTCATCATCTGGCCCAATCAGAAGAAGGCGCTGGGCATTGTCGATGCCACCGCCGACGAAAAGGCCGCTGCGGCGCGAACCGCGATGCTGTTCTCGCGGACCAATACGCTGCTGTCGTTCCCGATGCTGTTCGCCATGGTTTCGGCGCAAAGTCTGTATAATCTGTCGTAACAGACGGCATTATGCGTTATGGGAAACGGGGCCTTCGGGTCCCGTTTTCTTTTGCTCAGTCCAGCAAAATCAACGCCGCCGCGACCCGCCGGTCTTCCGCCATCAAGACGTTGTAGGTGCGGCACGCAGCCCCTGTATCCATCGCATCAAGTACGATGCCGGCATCGCGCAGACCGCGGCGCAACGCTTCGGGAATAAGCCGGTTACGCGCCCCGACGCCAAGCAGAAGAATTTCCACCGGTGCTGGTTCCGCGATTACTGCGGCAAAGGATTCCAAGGTCAGCCCGTCCAGCGTTCGCGGCGGCCATTCCAGCGTCCGGTCCGGAAACACCAGTATCGATGTCCGGTAAAGCTGGCCCGAAACGCGGAACAGACCCGGCCCATAACCGCCGATGACCTGCCGGTCGGCGGGGATCAAGGGCGTCATTTCCATGGCAATCGAGGGCGGGGTTGCGGCGCTCTACTCGGCCGCTTCGGTGGCGTTACCGCCGGCGGCGGAAATATCGCCGCGGTCCGGGCGCACATAGAGCAAAAACGGCACCGCCAGCGAGATCGACGAATAGGTGCCGATCAGCACCCCCCAGATCAAGGCGATGGAAAGACCGCGAATAACCTCGCCGCCAAACGCATAGAGCGCCAGCAATGCCAGCAAAGTCGTGACACTGGTCACCACGGTGCGCGACAAGGTCTGGTTGATCGCGTTGTTGAACAGGGTTTCGTAGGGCATCGTCTTGTAGCGGCGCATGTTCTCGCGCACCCGGTCATACACCACGACCGTGTCGTTGATCGAGTATCCGGCAATCGTCAGGATCGCAGCGACGGTCGCAAGGTTGAACTCAAGCTGAAACAAGGCAAACAGCCCGATCGTCGTGATCACGTCATGGCCCAGCGCCAGGACCGCGCCCAGGCCGAACTGCCACTCGAACCGGAACCAGATATAGAGCAGCATCGCCAGGATCGCGCTCACGACGGCATAGATCGCCGCTTCGCGCAGTTCCGCGCCCACCGTCGGGCCGACGAATTCGGTCCGGCGGTATTCGACGATGCGCTTGCCGAGTTCCGCCTTGACCGCCTCGATCGCCGCCGTCTGCGCCGCTTCTCCGCCTTCCTGCTTCTGAATGCGGATCAGCACATCGACCGGCGAACCGAATTCCTGCAAGGATATCTCGCCCAGGCCCAGACCGCCCAGATCGGAACGAAGCTGGCCGATATCGGCCGGCCCGTCGGTTCGGGCTTCGATCAAGATGCCACCGAGAAAATCGATGCCGAGATTGAGCCCCTGGCCCAAAAACAACCCGATTGACCCGAGCACCAGAAAACCGGAAAAAACAAACGCAATCAGGCGCTTGTTGATGAACTGGATGTTCGTGTCGGCGGGAACGAGTTTGAGAAGTTTCATTGCTTTCTCCCCCTCAGATCGGCAGCGCTTGCGGCCGCGTCCGGCGCAGCCAAACGACAATTAACAGCCGCGTCACCATGATTGCCGTGAACATAGAGGTAATCAGCCCGATGCTCAGCGTGACCGCAAAACCCTTGATCGGTCCGGTCCCGAAGGCATAGAGCAGGATCGCGGCGATCAAGGTTGTGACGTTGGCGTCGATGATGGTGGTCATCGCGCGGCGATATCCCGCATCAATAGCCGAAATCGGCGTCCGGCCATTGCGGACCTCTTCGCGGATGCGCTCGAAAATCAGGACATTGGCGTCCACCGCCATGCCGATGGTCAGCACGATCCCGGCAATGCCCGGCAGCGTCAACGTCGCCTGCAAGACCGACAGCATGCCGGCGATCAGCGCGATATTGAAAAACAGCGCGATATTGGCAAACAGCCCGAACAGCCCATAGAACACGAACATAAAGATGATGACCAAAGTCATGCCGATGGCGCTGGCAATCTTGCCGGATTCGATTGAATCCCGGCCGAGACCGGGCCCGACCGAGCGTTCTTCAAGAAACGTCACCGGCGCCGGCAGCGCGCCCGCGCGCAGCAGCAGCGACAGATCCTTGGTCTGCTCGACCGTAAAACTGCCGGTAATGATGCCCGCCCCCCCCAGGATGGGCGATTGGATACGCGGCGCGCTGATCACCTTGTTGTCGAGGACAATGGCCAGCCGGCGGCCGACATTGTTGGCCGTGACCTTGCCGAATTTTTGCCCGCCGATAGTATCGAACCGAAAACTGACGACCGGACGGCTGCCTTCGTCGAAGCTAGGCTGCGCATCGATCAGCCGCTCGCCATGGACCCGCACGCGTTTTTGAACCAGATAGCGGATCGGTTTTCCATCCGAGCCAAGTTCATCGGACGGCAGCAACATCGAGCCCGCGGGCACCCGCCCTTTCAACGCCGCCTCGATGGAATTTGTCTGGTCGAGCATATGAAATGTCATCTTGGCCTGGGTCTTGAGCCGTTTCTTGATCTTCTCGACCTCGGCATCCGACACGCCGGGCACCTGCAACAGGACCCGGTCCCTGCCCTGACGTTGAATGACCGGCTCCAGGGTCCCCGTCGGATCGATACGGGCGCTCATGATTTTGATGATTTGCTCGACCGCGTTGCCGACGCGATCGGTGATGCCCTGCTCGCTCAACCGAAGCGTGAACGATCCGTTATCGCCGACCTCGACGATAACTTCGGGTTCGACCGCACCCAGTGCGGCGAAATTACCGGGTTGGTACTGCGCTTCCAGTTCGTCCTTGATCGCATCGATCGTGGCAAGATCGGCGAGACGAAAGACGATGGTTTGCCCGGCGATCGCCAATCCGTGATAGCGGACTTTCGCGCCACGCAGGATGCCGCGTGTCTCCGACATCATATCGCCGAGGCGGTCCTTGACGATGACGTCCGAATCCACCTGCATCAACAGATGCGCGCCGCCGCGCAGATCGAGCCCGAGATTCATCTGCTTGCCCGGCAATCCGGCCGAAACGTCGCTAAACAGGCCCCTTTCGAAGAAATTGGGCGCGGCGTAAATCACGCCCAGCGCGCAAATCATCACGATCATTACCTTGGTCCAGTTGGCAATGTGGATCATCGAAGAATCGTCCGGTACTGATGTTGGCTAAATCGACAGCCGCTATTTCCTGCCCAAAAACTTGCCGATCAATCCACCGGATTGCGGCGCCGGCTGGCTGTCATTGGCCGCCCTGGCCGGGTCTGGTTTGGTGAGCAGCGTCGCAATGGTGCTGCGCGCTATGCGCACCCGCACGCCTTCGGCGATTTCCACCATCGCCTCGGCTTCGTTCAAGACCTTGGTGACGGCGCCGTAAATACCACCTGCTGTGATGATCTTGTCGCCGCGCCGCAGGCCGGCAATCATCTGCTGATGCACTTTGACCTTTTTTTGCTGCGGCCGGATCAGCAGAAAATAAAAGACCGCAAAAATCAGCACCAATGGCAGCATCGCGGTGAACATATCGCCGCCGCCACCGCCGCCCGCTTGCGCCCAGGCCTCGGATATAAACATCGCATACTCCCTATAAGTACCGCGCAACCGCGCGGGCCGGCGGACTATACCCACCTCGCGCGTAAAAGCAATCACGCGCTGCCATGGCCTACCCATGTAATCGCGGCCACCAAACAGGTCAATATCCAGCAAGATGGCAGCGTTCGGATTGACCCCCACATTGTGTGCGGTTAGGTTCCGCCGCCTGAATTTTCAACTTGGATTTGCCGATGCCAGAACACGATATTGCCGGGCTGCTGGCCCGGATCGCCGATAGTCTCGAAAGATTGGCGCCGCCGCCGGCGCCGATGACGGATTTCGGTTCCACCGATGCCTTCGTCTGGCACGCGGATACGGCCGATCTGGAGCCCATCGCCAAGGTGAACCGGCTCGACATCAAACTGTTGCAGGGCATCGATCGGCAACGCGATACGCTGTATGAAAACACCTTGCGGTTTGCACAAGGCCTGCCGGCGAACAATGCCTTGTTGTGGGGCGCGCGCGGCACCGGCAAGAGTTCCCTGGTCAAGGCGGTGCATGGCGATATCGCGCAGGACCAGCCGGGGCGCCTGGCGCTGGTTGAAATTCACCGCGAAGACGTACCAACCCTGCCGAAGTTGCTCGGCTTCCTGCGCCAGTCGCAACGGCGCACCATCTTGTTCTGCGACGATCTGTCCTTCGATGGCGGCGACGCCAGTTACAAATCGCTGAAGGCAGTCCTTGAGGGCGGCATCGAAGGCCGGCCGGAAAACGTCATCTTCTATGCAACCTCCAACCGCCGCCATTTGATGCCGCGCGACATGATCGAGAATGAGCGCTCGACCGCGATCAACCCGTCGGAAGCGGTCGACGAAAAGGTCTCGCTATCGGACCGGTTCGGCCTTTGGCTCGGCTTCCATAACAGCGATCAGGACACCTATTTCGCCATGATCCAGGGCTATGTCCGGCATTTCGACCTCGATATCGCCGAAACCCAATGGCGGGCCGAAGCCATCGAATGGTCGGTCACCAGGGGGGCGCGGTCGGGCCGCGTCGCCTGGCAGTATATCCAGGATCTAGCCGGACGTCTGGGCAAGCGTATCGGGTAGCGACGCCGCCAGATTGGGAATGTAGCGCGCCGGATCGACCGCCTTCTTGCCCTTGCGGACCTCGAAATGAAGCTGCGGCGTGGATACATTGCCGGTGCGGCCAACCTCGGCGATGACCTGCCCGCGGCGGACCACATCGCCGCGCGCAACGCCAAGCGAACGATTATGGGCATAGGCGGTCATGAAACTGTCGGCGTGACGAATCAACACCATATTGCCGAAACCCAGCAGGGCATTGCCGCTATAGACGACAATGCCGTTCTCGGCCGCGCGCACCGGCGTACCCAGGGGTGCGGCGATGTTTATCCCATCGTTGCGCAGGCCTTTTCCCTGGGCACCGAATTTCGATATGACGACGCCCCGTACCGGCAGCAGGAATTTCCCACTGCTGCGCGGCGGCGGTTTGGGAATGGCGGCGCGAATCCGGGCCGGCGCCTTGGCCGCCGGGCGGCCCGGACGCAACGCCCGCGCGCCGGTTTGCGGGTCGCGCGCAAGCCGCCGCACCGGCGGCGTGGCGGCGGTTTGCAATCGGTCCGGCAGCAGCAGCTTGCGGCCGGTGACGATGGTATAAGGCGGCTTGATCCGGTTCAGCCGCACCAGGGTGCTGATCGCGACGCCGTATTTTCGGGCGACGCCGTAAATCGTGTCGCCCGGCTGTACGATATGCCGGCGCGGTGCAGGAAGCCGCAATTTCTGGCCGTCACGCAACGCGTAGGGCGCGCGCAGGCCGTTCAGTTCGATCAAACTTCGGATTGACACCCGGTAGCGGCTGGCCACCGCATAGACCGTATCGCCGCTTTTCACCACATGCCGGGCCGGGATCACGGGACCGCGCCGCGATGGCCCGGCGGGCGGCGATGATTTGGTTGCCCGGTCCTGGTACAGCACGATATTCGCCGGGTCGGTGAATGGCCCCTGCCCGCAGCCCACCAGCACCGCCGTCAGACAGGACAAAGCGGTCCAGCGGCGTATGGAAAAACGTCCTTTATTGCATTGCGCCGTCATTGTCCTCTACGCCCGGCAATCCGGCGACCAGCGGCAGGAACCGCACCGGCCCCCAATCTTCGGTATCATAGCCGGTTTCGCCGCGATGCACCCGGGTGATGCGCTGGTCGCGCCGGTCGTCGCCGATCGGCAGGATCATAATGCCGCCAACGCCAAGCTGGCCGGCCAGCACCGCCGGCACGTCGCTGGCCGCAGCACTGACGATGATATGGCTGAACGGCGCTTGTTCCGGCCAGCCAAGCGTGCCGTCGCCGACCCTGGTGGTGATATTGTTGCGGTCCAGTTCGGCAAAACGCCGTTCGGCGGCGCGCGAAAGGTCGCGGTGGCGCTCTATCGTATAGACCCGGCGGCACAGATACGACAGGATCGCCGTCTGGTAGCCGGACCCGGTGCCGATCTCCAGCAGCTTGACCCGGTCATGGACGGCCAATGCCTCGATCATCCGGGCGACGATCTGGGGCTGGCTGACCGTCTGCCCGTGGCCGATCGGCAATGCGGTGTCTTCATAGGCGCGGTCGCGGAATGCTTCGGGCACGAAGCGGTCGCGCGGCACGCGCTCCATCGCCGCCAAGATCCCGGTATTGGTGATGCCGCTCTGGCGCAGCGCCAGAATAAGGCGAATTTTCTTAGTCTCCGAGATCATGAAAACCACTTTTTCAGTTTAGCCAGGGTACCGCGATGGGTGAGGTTCATGTGCAGCGGCGTGATCGAGATAGCGCCCCGTTCCAGCGCCTGATAATCGGTATTACCGGACCGGACGGCGCGGTCGACAGCGGTGCCGATCCAGTAATAGGTGCGCAGGCGCGGGTCGGTCAATTTGTGAATTTTATAGCCCGCCTTGCACCGCCCCTGGGCGACGACGGCGACGCCGGCGACGTCATCGGGCGGGCGGTCGGGGAAATTCACGTTCATCAGGATTCCCGCCGGCCACCCTTCGGCCATCAGGCGGCGGATGATGTCTGGTGCGTGATGCGCCGCCGTCGGCCACTGCGCCTGCTTAGCGTCATTGGTTTGCTGGCTCAACGCGATTGCCGGGATATCCAGGATCGTCGCCTCCATCGCCGCCGCGACGGT
>Ga0066376_10003058_pt1 | contig 15252 bp, 10 predicted proteins | sample Knorr_S15_td_Bot_FD_77009 | JGI IMG/M metagenome (GOLD analysis project Ga0066376, IMG submission 77009) | Marine microbial communities from Southern Atlantic Ocean transect - Knorr_S15_td_Bottom_ad_5009_LV_A | ecosystem: Environmental > Aquatic > Marine > Oceanic | place: Southern Atlantic... | reverse complement strand
GCGACCCCCCCCAAGAGGAGGGCACAAACCTGGTGGTGGGAGGCAAGCTCCGCGCCAAACGCCGCCTCACCGGAGAGCAGACTGTCTTTCTGAACGCCCACGCGCCGGGACCCTTCAAGATTACCCTTCCGAGTCCTAACCAGTTCCCAGCCATCAGCTATCAGGAAGGCCTGACTAACAAGTTCTACCCTACCCGCTCCGACCTGCTGTGGGAGATTGTCGGCATTCTCAAGGCGGAGGTGCAGGCACTGGTCCGCGACGGGGTCTCCTACATTCAGCTTGACGCGCCCAGGTACAGCTACTTTGTCGATCCCAAGTGGCGGCAGCACCTGAAGGACATTGGGCAAGACCCGGACAAGCTGTTTCAAGAGGCTGTAAGAGCAGACAACGCCTGCCTGGAAGACGCTGTGCAAGATGGCACCACGCTGGCCATACACGTATGCAGAGGCAACAACCAGAGCATGTGGTATGCTGAGGGCGGGTACGAACCCATTGCCGAGACTCTGTTCGGGACCCTTAAGGTTGACAGGTTCCTGCTGGAGTACGACACCGATCGCGCGGGCAGTTTCGAGCCGTTGCGCTTCGTGCCCTCAAACAAGATGGTGGTGCTCGGGCTAGTCAGCTCAAAAGACCCCACAATAGAAACAGCCGACGACCTGCTTCGCCGCATAGATGAGGCTTCCAAGTACGTGGCGCTGGAGCGGCTCGCCCTGAGCCCTCAATGTGGCTTCGCCTCCACCGAAGCGGGTAACCTTCTCACTGAGGACGAGCAGTGGCGCAAGCTAGAGCTTGTGGTAGAGGTAGCCCGTCGCGTCTGGGGTTAGTTTTACATTTCGAGCTGGACACTATTGGCCTTTCACAACGGTCTTTATGGCGTGGGCCAGCAGCGCCTAAGAAAGATTTCCCTATGATACCTGGCGCCGGCTGCGGCTATGGGACCTCGGCTGGCTTGGCAAAGGTCCATCCAACTGTAATGTGGGCCAAGTTCCGGTCTCAGGCAAAAGGGGCCCGGCTGGCTAGCGAAAGGCTATGGAATTGAACGACTCAACAAACAGGCCTCTTTTTTTCATACAGATGGCAGACCCACAACTAGGCATGTTCTCCTTCTTCAGCAACCTCCCAGACGAGGAGATTGAAGCCAGAAGACAGCGTGGCATCAACGCCAGAAAGGCCCCCAAGAAGTTAACGGGCTTTGAAGACGAGACCAGACTCTTCACAAAGGCCATTGAGGCTGCCAACAGACTGAAGCCTGGCTTCGTGGTGGTCTGCGGAGACATGACCAATGACTCCAGCGATGAAGCGCAGCTGGTGGAGGTCATCCGAATCGGGAACCTTCTGAACGAGGACATCCCCCTGCACTGGGTCGCTGGCAACCACGACGCTGGAAACATACCCACCGCGGAATCGATAGCTCTCTATCGGGAACGATTTGGCGACGACAACTACTCCTTTGACCACGACGGACACCACTTCGTAGTGATCAATAGCTGCGTCTGCTACGACCCTGTTAACGTTCCCCTCGAGTGGGACAAGCTAGTTAAGTTCTTAAGCGGCGACCTGCAAGAGGCCAGGGACGCCGGATACAAAGACATTGTGCTATTTATGCACCATCCACTGTTCCTAGACAGTCCGGAAGAGCCGGAAGGATATTTCGTTGTTCCTGAAATACGCCGAAAGGCAATTCTGAAAATTCTCAAGGCGCACGGAGTTTCAGCTGTTTTCGCTGGTCATCTTCACAAGAACAACATCGCTTCGGATGGTTCTTTGCAGATGGTTGCCACTGGCCCCATAGGCTACCCGTTGGGCGACGATCCCTCTGGACTGCGAATCGTGAGAGTCTATGATGATGCGGTTAAGCACGACTATTACGCGCTTGATGACCTGCCAAATTCTGTCGATCTTTGATCTATGTGGGCAGAGTAAGGAACCGATGTCATATACTGCGGTACTGTGAGCGACACTAGAACCAAGATCCTAGAATTTGAAGCTGAAATCTATATGCCTGACCTGCGTTCACAAGGTTAACTTATACTATTTCAGTCGATTGACTCGTAACATTCTGCCAACGTCCATCTTGCTTAATCCAGGTCGACAGAAATCGAGCTGAATAATCAAATCGTTCTGAACCGTTTTGACCTAAAGCCGTCCACCGACCGACAACTACTCCCGTGTTGCCATAAATGCGGACATCAAGTTCATCGGCTTTCGCTGAATCCCACCGTCGGGTACCTGTTCGATACGAGGCCAAGACCTCGTCTTTGCTTTCTACTTTTCCTCCAGGTTGAATGATGGTGTAGTCGGAATGGAATAGCTGGTCGATTGTTATCAAATCCAACTTCAGGTGAGCTTCAGCTAGGTCACGCTCGGCTTGAGCAACTGCCTGTACGTCATCAACTGAAGTAATTTGGTCACTCATAAAACAGATACCTCCCTGTAATACTTGCTGGCGCACGGTGGACGACGTTAGAACCAGATTCCGAGAGCTTGAGGCTGAAATCCACACCCCTGACATGCGTCCGTGCTTGGATTCGCCGCATTGTAGGTTCGGTTATTTGGCGTGTCAATTACCTACTTGCCCGTGAGTGGGCACTGGAAATTGACATGCGACGAATGCGGGTGATACGGTCTGAACGTTATTGGCTTAGGCCTATCAGAGTAGCAAAAAACACTTATCTTAAAGATTTCAAAACAAAGGGAGATTAGATGGTTTCTCTGGGCAAGCGCTTGCAGGGCAAAGTCGCCATCGTGACCGGGGCAGGCTCGAGAGGTCCGGGGGTTGGCACCGGCAAGGCCACCGCTACTTTATTCGCGCGTGAAGGAGCCAAGGTTCTGCTGGTCGACAACGTGATAGAGCGCGCCGAGGAGACCTTGGCCTCGATACTGGATGAGGGCGGCGAGGCCTCAGTAATGGAGGCCGACGTCACGGTCGAGGCTGAGTGCCATGGAATTATCCAGCAGGCCGTTGAGCGCTATGGGAGCCTGAACATCCTGTTCAACAACGTTGGCATAGGCGCTCCCGGCACTGTGCTGGAGGTCACTGAAGAGGATTTCACTCGAGTGATCGACACCAATCTCAAGAGCATGATTATGCTTAGCAAATACGCTGTGCCCAAGATGATCGATGCCGGTTCGGGGTCTGTCATTAACATGTCGTCCATTGCCGGCATCAGGGCGGGCAGCAGCGGAGCGAGTATTTCGTATGCAGTGTCCAAGGGCGGCGTGATTGCGTTGACCACCCAGATGGCTGTGCACCACGGCAGGCAGAACGTTCGTGTCAACTGCATCGCGCCCGGCCCGCTCTACACGCCCATGGTAGCGCACAGGCTCTCTGAAGAGAGTCGCGAGCTCAGACGCAAGAGCAACCCCCTCGGCCTGGAGGGCACTGCCTGGGACATCGCATGGACGGCGCTCTTCCTGGCCAGCGACGAGGCCCGCTGGATAACCGGCGTTACCCTGCCCGTCGATGGCGGCGTGCTGGCCACGACTCCCCTGTCGATGCTGGAGCACCTGCGGTAGGAATCAAGTACCCATCAGCCTCACTGGGCCTGGCAGGCACTGTCAAACTTTGGCAAACTCTGGCACGTGTCCTAGTGAGGCGATTCCCATTTGAACTGGTATACCCCTCTCGGCCCTTCTACCCTACGCCGTTCTGTCTACCCAAGCTCGTTCCCCTTCTGTGCCTCTTGGCACGCATGAGAATGGCCAGTTCATCATGTGCGTTTTTATACATTTCCTAGAACACGCACAGCAGGACTGCCGTAGTACAGCCATTGACAATTAGAACATTCGTTCTGTACTATGGAGATTCAAGGAATCTTAAACAGCAGAAGGTTGGGCGGAATGAAGGCTTGCGTTCTAATCTCGCACTTCAGAGTCAGAGTCGAAATGAGTCGAAACGCCGACTTGAAAGACAGGCCTGTTGTGATCGTTGATAGAAGGGGCGGCAGACCTCTTGTCGTTGATAGCTCCGCGAAGGCCTCAGGCGTGGCGGCAGGCATGACGCTGGAAGACGCCTTATCCCGTCATACAAACACTACCATACTGGACACAGACGAGCCTCACTACCAGAAGGCCTTCGACCCTATTCTGGGGTCACTTCAGAATATCAGCGATCGTGTAGAGAAGGCAGACCTTGGGGTGGCCTACGTGGACCTCGATGGGCTGGAGGCTATGTACGGTGGTGAAGATAGCCTGCTTCGCGCCCTGCTGGAGGCTGTTCCAGCGGACATGAATCCGCGAGTTGGCGTGGCTGACTCAAAATTCGTGGCCTTCATCGCCGCAAGGGCCGGCCAGTCAGGCCAGATTTGCAAAGTATCTTCTGACGCTGAATCTACTGATTCTTTCTTGGCGCCATTTTCTATCGGCCTTTTGCCTATATCACTGGACGCCAAGATCAGGCTGCATCGCTTTGGCATGGATGTCATGGGCGATATAGCTTCGATGAAAATCACGTTCCTGATTGACCAGTTCGGGAAAGAGGGAAAGCTTATTTGGGAGCTCTGCAACGGCATTGATTACAGCCCGATAGTCCCCCTCAAATACGAGGAGAACATTCAGGAGTACATGTCACTCCCCTTCTACTCGACCTCCATTGAGGTGTTGCGAGTGGCGGTAGATACACTGCTGAAAAGGGCATATATGAGGCCGCAGATGAGAACGAGGTATGCGGCCAAGGCATCTCTCGAATGCGCCATCTTCAACAGCTCCGCATGGAAGAAGTCCATCAGCTTCAAACAGGGCGTTGGCAGTTGGGACAAGGCCTCGTTCATCATCAAGAGCCAGCTTGATATAGACGCACCTCAGGCCCCTTTCGATGACGTAACCCTGACGCTGTCCGATTTCACAAAAGAGACTGGAACCCAGATAGCGCTTCTTCAAGACAGCCGTAGGGACAAACGAGCAGAGCTTACGCCAGAGCTCCTGGAGGCGGAACAGCGGCTGCGAGCAAAGATGGGTGGGCTCCACGCCCTTCATAAGGTCGTCGAGGTCGCCCCCTGGCATCCTGTGCCGGAAATGAGGGCTTTGCAGGTACCGATAGACCCCTCTGGAAATGAGTCGGTGAAGTCTTTTTATAATCCAGTCCGCATCTCTGTTAAGGAGGGTCAGAATCACAGGCCGCTGGCTTTCTGCACAGGGAAGCTGTGGCACCAGATAGGCCGCATAGAAGATATGTGGATGTTCGACCTCTGGTGGCTACCCAAACCCATCGAGCGAACGTACTTTCACGTCACCAGACACGACGGCAGACAGGCAACTCTCTTTCGGGACCAGAGAGACGACTCCTGGTATCAACAGAGCTATTAGGCTCAGGCCTTTATATGGTTGCTACCTATGCAGAACTTCACTGCAAGAGCTTTTACTCTTTTGGGCTGGGGGCTTCTCACCCTCACGAGCTTCTGGCGCAGGCCCAAAAGCATGGCTACTCTTCTTTAGCCCTCACGGATACCAATCTGTGTGGGGCATTGGAGTTTGCCCGGCTTGCCAGCACATTTGGAGTCCAGCCCATCACCGGAGGCGAGATTACTCTCAGCGATGGCTCCAACCTCACGCTTCTTGCTAAAACCCGGATGGGCTACTCCAATATTTCCAGGCTCTTCACATACGCCAACGAAGTCGATCGCAAGGAGCCTCGCCTGGATCCCGCTCGCCTCCAAGGGCACCTGCAAGGTGTGACGCTGATTGCAGGCGGTCGTGATGGCCACCTCTCCAAGCTGGTGCTGGATGGCCACTACCAGGCAGCCCAAAAGCTTCTCAAAGGATACCTGGAATATACAGACTCAGACTCGGTGTACATCGAGCTTCAGCAGAACCTGATACACGGGGATACGAAGCGCAATCGTGCGCTGGTAGGGCTGTCTCGCGAAATAGGCATCCCGGTCGTTGCCACAAACGACGTGCACTACCATGTCCCGGAGAGGTACAGGCTTCAAAATGCACTGGTGGCGGCCAAGCACAACACCACCATCGATCAGGCCCTACTCTTTGTACAGCCAAATCGCCACTTCTACCTGAAGTCCCAGGCCCAGATGGAGAAGCTGTTCAGGCAGTGTCCGGAGGCCATCTCAAACACCCTCAAAATCGCAAAGGAGTGTACTTTCGATCTGAGCACCGACCTGGGCTATCAGCTTCCTGAACCCGAAGTGCCCGACGGCTATACCCCGGAAAGCTACCTGAGGCAACTCTGCTACGAGGGCGCCGTGAGACGATACGGCTCAGTATCAAAGGCAGTCGAAGATAGGCTCGAAGAGGAGTTCAGGCTTTTTCGCAAGCTCAACCTGTCGGGCTTCCTGCTTCTGTACCGCCAGATAGGCCTCATAGCTCAAGACATTGCGAAAGAACAGGGACTGATACCCCCAGAGACTCCACTGGAAGAGCGTTCGCCCATCAGAAGCAGAGGGTCGTCCGTGGCCCTGCTGGTCGGCTACCTCATCGGCATCAGCCACATCGACCCCCTGAAGTGGGACCTTACCCTGGAGCGGTTCATCTCCGAGCACACGGACATACTCCCTGACATAGACCTGGACTTTCCGAGAGGGCTGCGAGACGAGGTAATCAAGCGAGTCCATGATCACTTCGGACCTGAGTATGCCGTCCTGACAGGCGCGATAACTACTTACAGGGTGAAGGGCGCAATACAGGACCTGGGGAAAGCCCTGGGCCTGCCTCCGGAAGAGAGGACGCTGCTATCAAAAAAGATACAGTCCCACGACTCCAAAATGCTTCGGAAGGAGATGCTTGAGCTTCCTGACTTTCGAGATAAGGTCGACGCTCCGGGTTGGCGGGACATCATCGAGCTTGCCCCTCAACTGGTAACCGCTCCCAGGCTGTTGAGCCAGCACGTTGGCGGCATGATCCTGAGCAGCTCGCCTATTCCTGAGATGGTCCCTGTACGAGCGGGTGCCATCGACGGCCGGTTCATCATGGACTGGAATCGGGACAGCGTGGCCGATGCCAATTTCGCCAAGATAGACCTGCTGTCCCTTCCCGTGCTGGACCAGATAAACGAGGCCCTCGACCTGATTGAGAAGCGTCATGAAGCACGGCCAGACCTGAGTCAGATAAGTCCCGACGACCCTAACGTGTACGACATGATTAACGCCGGAAAGTCCAAAGGCGTTTTTCTACTGCAGTCGCCGGCGCAGCTAAAGATGGGCCAGCGCCTTCGCTCTCGTAACCTGCTTGATCTCGCCTACCAGGTAGCGCTCATTCGTCCTGGCGTGGGTGTGCAGGGCAGCGCCGTGTCCCAGTTCATCGAGAGATATCGGCACGGAGCGGAGTGGGCATATGACCACCCGCTGGAAGAACGCGCGCTGAAACGGGGCTACGGCATCATCGTGTGGCAGGAGCAGGTGGTCCAGCTAATCATGGATGTGGCGGGCTTGAGCGCGGCCCAGGCCGACGAGATAAGGCGGGCCTTTACGAAATCCAGCAACGAGCACCTGATAGAGATCTGGTGGGGGAAATTTCGTGAGGGTGCGCTTAAGAAAGGCGTATCTGAGGAGGTAGCCGAGAAGATATTCGGAAAGATAAACGGCCATTACATGTTTCCGGAGTCCCACTCCCACGCCTTCGCCATTACCGCTTATCAGGCGGTGTGGCTCAAACACTATTACCCTCTCGAGTTCTTCGTCGCCTTGATGAACAATCAGCCAATGGGATTTTACCCTGTGGAGACGCTCAAGCAGGATGCCAGAAAGTTCGGCGTGCCGTTCCTGAATCCTTGCGTGAACAGAAGCCAGACAAAGTGTGTTCCAGAGGGCAACTCAATTCTTTTGGGCCTTCAACTTATCAAGGACGTAGGGAAGAAGAACGCCGTCCTCATCACCGAAGAAAGAGGGCGGCACGGCCCATACATCAATGCAGGCGATCTCGTGAGACGCACTGGCCTGAAACCCCAGGCAGTGCTATCCCTGGTGCTGGCAGGCGCGTTCGATGCCGTAACGCCTAACCGCAGACTGGCACTGTGGGAAGCCGGACTTTACGAGCGCCCGACGAAAAGCGGCCAGATGGTGCTGCCGCTATCCATGGACGACAACGTGCCGGATATCGAGGACATCGATGACTACGACAAGATGCTGGATGAGTACGAAACCATGGGCATCTACCCCAAGGGTCACATCATGGAGTTCGTAAGGCCCAAGCTAAGCCCACAGGTGCTCAAGACGGTTGACGTAGAAACCCTGGCGGAAGGCGACCAGATCATGGTGGCAGGCTGGCCCATTGCGAGGCAGCATCCCAAAGGTCAGGATGGCACCGTGTTCGTGACTGTAGAAGACGAGGTCGGTGATACCCAGCTAATCATCTGGCCAAAAGTATTCGAGCGATGCCGAAAGGCGCTCCGAAGTCACGTGATCCTAGCGCGAGGTGTCATATCCAAGTGGGATGGAACTGTGAACGTAGTGGTGTCGGACATAAAGGCGGTGGACGTGCGCGCAAACATGCCAAGGTCGCACGACTGGCACTAGCCTTAACGTCGGCGAGACGGAATCTGAACCAACGGCCCTCTGCCAACCTATTTTGCAACTTAGATCGATAGCCGTGCCAGTGAATAGGGCCTGCAAGCAATGCATTCCACCCCCAGTCCAACCTCAACACCTACTACACCATATATTAATAGCTTTCTAACTCATTAATGCATTTCAATAAGTGGCTTTGCCATAGTACTTGCTGCTTATTACATTGTGACCACTCACTATTGGACGCCGCATACGCCAGAACTCCCACCCAGAAGGAATGCGCGAGACAAAATCAGCCGAAGCGTTAAATAGAAGCTCTGCGCATGCGGCTAACTTCACAGAAGGAATCCAGATTATCTTAACTTCACGATTATCATGCGAAACAGCCGGCGCTCCCCCATCGAAACGTAAACGAACCCAAGCCATTGCAGCGGCAGCCCGGCCATCGGAATCTCCTCAGTCAGGTCAATCCCAGTGCGAATCCCATCTTCATCACATATATCTCTTCTGATGAATCGTTGGCCAAAAGCGATCATAGACCTCGAAGACGAACTTAGGATGGGTAGAAAGCGAAGGGACGAATGCATGCAAACATTTGCTGACGGAGAAGAGCGTCGAACAGTTAGCCCCAGAGAGAGAAGTAGGGTCCCTGATAGCTCTTGGTTTCACTAACAGAGAAATCGGTGTGCGTCTCGGCATAGTAGAAGAGACCGTGAAACGACATGTCTCCAATGTCATGTTGAAGTTAATGGTGTCTCGGCGAACTCAAATCGCAATCATAGCTGCCAGAGGTGGCTGGAGAGATGGTTGGTCTGAGCCTGTGGGATCGCCGTTGGAGGAACTGCACGGAGTATTGCTGGAACAGGAGAGGCAGGGCCATCCATCAATCGAGTTCATCGGCGATTGGCGGGATTTCTTTGACTCAATATTCGTGCTTCGTGCGGATGAACTGGAAGGCCAAAAGGTTTACGTTATTAGACTCAAACACGGCGACTTACCGCCGATGACCCTCTATGTCGACGCAGATACGGGCGCCACGCTGAAAATCGAGTCTATTGTGATTACACCCCTGAGAATCCCCATGCCGATCACCACCAGCTTCGAAGACTTCCGCGAGACCCATGGCCTGCGTGTTCCGTTCCGAATCGTCTTGACCAACGATAAAATAGGGAGTGTGGTCACACAATACGAATCTATCGAAGTCGAGGTGGATGAGTCGATATTCGACCTGAGCACATCTTAAAACACGTCGACAGTTGACTGCCTTCCCACCAAACGTAGAGCAAACCGAGGACTTCGTTGTACCACTCTACGGTTCTAGGAGACTTGCCTTCGGTCTTGTTGTGCACCTCGAGATGCCTAATGAATATGGAGAAGTCAGAGTTGCCTTTATCCATCGCTTCACTCGCTGCGTATCTGCTGTTTCCCATGCTAAATAATCGCCTCCGTTTCAGTAATAGTCCGCCGGGCAAGCAACCGGGACGGATACCGAAAACTACGCATATGCATGGGGTCGGATTAGGGTTATTGAACGGCAATCAAAAGAAAAAGACCGCCTCTATCGGCTGTCTCCATGACTTCATTATGGGGTGCACTACGTTTTTTGGTCGGGGAGACTGGATTCGAACCAGCGGCCCCCTGCACCCCATGCAGTTTACTGCTTTAAAAACATGAATGCCTGTATAGACTGGCTCATGAGCCGAGGAAGCGCCATTTATTTACATATGCAGGGGTTCCGTTTATCACGTACCCCATTGTTTACCAGCCTGATTCTACACCATAGCCTGTCAGGCATCTATTCATTCAAGCTTGCCACGAGTTGTTATTTACTCCTCCGCCCCAAGATTTAAGAATTGTCAGGCTTAATAAGCCGATTGGATTGGCTGCGATGCCTGATTCGATAGAATCGTTTGGTGTCATAATAGTGCGAAGAATCATGACCGGCCTGTTCAATTATTAAACGATGCACGTTCGAGCTAATCAACGTTCTGAGATCCGTTGGAACAATGCGCCGAACGATCATTACGTTGTCCCGCATCAGCCGCGATCCACGCTGCGCACGTTCAGGCGGTATTCAAGGGCACGCTCTCTCCACCATTCAACTTTGACTCCTCTCAATAAAGGCCACAAGGTGTGTCCGGGTGGGCGATCTACCCTGGTCGTGGGACACCATGCTTCGGGACCGCAGCGACCCTGCGTGGAAACTTGGGAAGCGGCAGTTCATGGTGACAGACGCAGCAAATGTATGGGCCCAGATCTCGGTGGACCCAGAGCCCAACCTGGTATTCGTGAACCGTTGGAAATTGATCTAGCCACGGCTTGCTTGAAAAAAATGGCATCATTATGCGATTCGGCCGAGGGCTCTAGTCCTCCCATCTGACACGCTTTTGTCACGTCTCCTGACACGAATTTATTGTCGCGCTGTGTATAATGCCGAATATAAGGGTAAAGGGCGACAAGTTGTGCAGCAAGAAGAGTTCCTACAGGCAGTCAGCCAACTTAAGGCCAGAGGAAAGAGCATTCGCGCGATCGCGGCAGAGCTAGGTGTGAATCGAGGCAGGGTGGATCGGGCTTTTAAAAAGCTAGCCCTGCCAGGGACCGAGAAGCTGAAAGAAGGCCCGGGCGGCGACGTTTTCGTTGGCCGTCGTCTTGAACTACAAGTGTTGACGACCGCCCTGGCGGATGCTTTATCAGGTCGCGGTCGAATCGTCATGCTCTCCGGCGAGCCCGGGATAAGCAAGACTCGGCTGGCTCAGGAAATCGGAATTATTGCTGCCGACAACTACGTGCACCCGCTATGGGGCCGCTGCTGCGAAGGCCAAGGAGCGCCCTCATATTGGCCTTGGGTGCAGATCGTCCGTGACTACGTTCAGGGCCGAGATGACGAGCAGCTACGCTCGGAGATGGGCGCGTGTTGTGTAATTGTTAGGCAATAGGAACGGTTATCCAAATCACTGCAGATCCACACAAAATCCGCAGCAGTTTTCAGGGGGCATTTTCTTGGAACCCAGTTCACTGACGCGAAAGGCTGCCCGAGCAGGCTTACCTGGCACCCGCACACATTGACGCCATTGGAGGCAGATGCTACCGTTTTGCTTGACTCGGTCCTGTTGATGAATAGTGTTCGCTTCACGCCCTGCCAAAAAACCAAAATAGCGCCAGCTGGTACATGACTTCACGAGGAAGCTTGATGATATACGACATAGTTGTAATAGGTGCAGGATCTGCGGGGTCAGCCCTCGCTAGCCGACTTTCGGAAGACCCTACCCGATCAGTGCTGTTGCTTGAGGCCGGGCCTGACTACCCCGATATTGAGCACCTTCCAGATGATCTGAAGCTAGGAAACAATGTTTGGCTCTCTGCCTATGGACCGCATAGCTGGGATTATCGTGCTCGTGTGACTGATAATCAGACCGATCTGACAATTCCCAGGGGCAAGGCCACCGGCGGCTCAAGCGCCATTAATGGCCAGGTCCTCTACCGAGGTATACCTGAGGATTACGACGGTTGGGCGGATGTCGGCAACGACCAGTGGGCCTTCACTAAGGTCCTGCCCTACTTTCGAAAGATGGAAACGGACATGGACTTCGGTGGGGACTTCCACGGCTCTGAGGGCCCGGTTCCAGTGCGTAGGTACCCCCGGGAAGAATGGATGCCTCACGCTTCAGCATTCGAAGAGGCGTGCCTGGCGCAGGGATTTCAGAAGGATGAAGACCAAAATCACCCGGAGTCAACCGGAGTATCTCCCAGGGCTAGGAATACTTTGGAAGGCGTTCGCATCAGCACGGCCCTGGCATACTTAGACCCGGCTCGCCACCGGATCAATCTCACCATAAAAGCAAACGTCATGTCCAGGAGAATACTGTTTGATGGAAGGCATGCGGTGGGGGTCGAGGCGGAGAGCGGTGGTGAGGTATTTACGGTAGCAGGCGACCAGATAGTGTTAAGCGCAGGGACGATCGGCTCCCCCCAAATCTTGCTGCTCTCTGGAATCGGCCCCGCGCCCCATCTCGAGGCGATGGGCATCAGCGTGCTGCAGGACCTGCCAGGCGTTGGCCAGAACTTGCGGGATCATCCTTCCGCCTGTGTTCTTTTCCACGCCGCCGGGGAACGCCCGGATGTCCAGGCGCCGGTCATTCAGGTAGGACTCCGTTACACCGTGAAGGGGTCCAGTATTCGCAACGACATGCAGATCAGCCCGATGCTAATGACCAGTGAGCACAGGCCCGCCCAGGTCCAGATTGATGATGACCGCAACTACATTGGCTTAAGCGCCAGTTTGCAGCTTGCCATAGGTTCCGGAGAGTTGCGTTTAACATCGAAGGACCCTAACGTGCAGCCGTATCTAGACTATAACTACTTCACCGAACCACTGGACCTCGAACGCATGCGCCGAGCCATCAGACTTTGTGTAGAATTGGCCGACCACGAGGCCTTCAAAGATATCATCATGGAGCGGGTTACTCCCACTGATGCCGAACTCGCCACAGATGATGCGCTTGACGAATGGCTCATGCGAAATGTAGGCACCTCCCACCACATCTCCGGCACCTGCAAGATGGGACCAGACACGGATCCTATGGCGGTGTTGGATCAGTACTGCCGGGTGCGTGGCGTGGAAGGACTACGTGTGGCCGACGCATCGGTTATGCCCGACGTGATCAGAGCCAACACCAATGCAACGGCCATCATGATTGGAGAGCGCGTCGCCGACTGGATCGCACAGGGCCAGTAGTATGGGACTCCGGCAACGATGCCTCGCCAATCGAACCTCGCAGAATCAACCGTGCCAGCTATTCGCTAATGCGTTCCCGCGATTAGCTCTTCAGACTTCGCGTCGCCATCACGCGAAACTGTTATTTACGCGACCAGTTTGGACATTGTGAAGTCCTGCGCCTCAGTATGAAGAGGTGTACGGACGACTCCAAGACTTCATCTCCGCCGAAAATGAGAGACCGGACAAACCTTCAGCGATTACATGTAAAGTTGACGCCTATTGTGCCCATTGTTACACTCGCGCCAACGTTGCTGGATGGCCCATTTGTATACCGCGACAAGGAGAAATCTCATGAAATTTCACATCACGCTTTCACATACCCCAGAGAGCTGTCCAGGTACACACGGTGGTACTCCCAGCGAATCAATGGACTGGCCGGCCCTGGCCAATGACGCAGGAGTATAACTATTGTCTGCGGTGGCTTGTCAACCAGTACATACAGTTTTCTTCGTCGTTGAGGCGACCGATTATCAACAGTTGTACGATATGCTAAAGCCTGCAGGCGGTTTTGCTAGGGCTGATATTTCTCCAGTTAGAGATCTGCTAAATCCTTAATAGCGATTGCGTTGAGAATTTTTATAAGGGCCAAAACTGCACTACGACAGCGTGAAGGTGACTCATGAAGCAGATAACCAGCAACGTATTTGTGGAGACAGAGCTCAGGGGTTCTAACCACGGGTTCGTCACCACGTCTGAGGGGGATTGTACTGATAGACACCCCATACAAACCCAGCGACGCCATAAAACTCAGGGACGAGATTGCGACGCACGGAAAGTTGCTATATATCATCAACACTGAACCCCACGGCGACCATTGGAGCGGAAACGCGTTCTTCGACGCACCAGCAGTTGCTCATGAAGGCGTCAGAAGACGCATCCTCGACACTGACATGAGTGAGCACGTCGAGAGAGTCTCTAACTTTGGTCCAGAGGAGCCGGCTCTTTTGGAAAACTACACACCTAACGTCCCGGCCATCACATTCAAAAACGGTATGACGTTGCACGTAGGCAACCACACCTTCCAGTTGACCCATATGCCAGGGCATACTCCTTATCAGGCTGCTGTCTCCATAAAGGAAGAAGGTATCGCCTTCACCAGCGATAACATATTCCACAAGGTACAAACTTGGTTGCACGAAGCCAACCCAGACCTTTGGATGGTCGCACTGGAGTCGCTGCGCAATTTAGAGGAGGACATATTCATCCCGGGTCACGGCGCACCTTGCGGCAAAGATTATTTGGATGAGCAAGGCCCCTACGTTATGGAGTGGAAGGAGTACGTTCAGGGAGGCATCAACGAGGGCATGACCAGAGATCAGGCTATTGCCGAATTGAACGGCATGTTGGGCCGCTACCCAATGGACGTCGGACAGGCCAATATTGAGTCCATGGTGATGCGCATGTGCGTGGCAAACCTATACGACTATCTGACAGGTGCTTGGCCTCCTCCAGGCCCTCCTGTCCCGCCTATCCGCCCGCGTGGACTTTAGAGGTCTTTTTCGTCGGTCTGCCGGAGACGGAGAATTCGGCTCTATCCAGCTTCTATCTCCTGCTACTCCGGAGCAGAACGAGAACGGCGAAGATAAGAATGCCATATCCACCAATCTGGGCATGCGGCCTCTCATGGAGCGCGTGCTATCCAGGCGGGAGATTCTGAAGGCATAGGGCTGCCTACAATTACGAATCCCCTTTTGCCTCTGACAGCGAGAACGCCACGCCAGAATGCCGTTCGACAGAGACGGCGACGTCAGAGATGTGGTAGATTTCGTGGCGTACCACTACATAGAGGCAACTCTCTGAATTTAACGGCCAGTTTCGAATATAACCAATGCGGAGGAGAGAACATGGTAGATATGCGTTTCGGGGCATTCCTCGCACCACACCACCCCATCGGCGAGAACCCGACATTGCAGATACAAGGTGATCTGGAGTTGGCGCAACATCTCGATCGACTGGGTTACGATGAGTTCTGGTGCGGGGAGCATCACTCCACCGGCTGGGAGATGATCGCCTCGCCTG
>Ga0066376_10003056_pt1 | contig 15256 bp, 16 predicted proteins | sample Knorr_S15_td_Bot_FD_77009 | JGI IMG/M metagenome (GOLD analysis project Ga0066376, IMG submission 77009) | Marine microbial communities from Southern Atlantic Ocean transect - Knorr_S15_td_Bottom_ad_5009_LV_A | ecosystem: Environmental > Aquatic > Marine > Oceanic | place: Southern Atlantic... | reverse complement strand
TCACTGACAATACCTTTGGTCACCTTCATGCTGTTGCTGTACCTGAAACCGTAAGGATAAAGTCATGGACTTGGTCTTAGCTGCCTGGGCTGACTTGGTACGCAACGACACAACGATCCTGGGACACCGATAATGGTCTAAAAGGTCTATAGGGATACGTCGAGTAAAGTAATAAATACCGTCCCTGGCATAGATGTAAGGGGCTTCTGTGGTTCGCAACATGGTTCACACTCCAATCGTCTCAGTAAGAGAAACGTTGGATATCAATAGCTTAACCTGAGTGTTACCTGAGTGGTGGTGCCCGCGACCGGACTTGAACCGGTACTTACTTACGTAAACAAGATTTTAAGTCTTGCGTGTCTACCAATTCCACCACGCGGGCATATTTAGGCGTGTTGATTGGAAGGCGCTAACCTATCGTAGAATATCTAAAAAACAAGCCGAGAATCACCCTCCCCCAGCCCCTCCCATCAAGGGAGAGGAGAAGAAAGGGTGACCCTCCCATCAAGGGAGGGGATATGATTGTATTACCTCTCGTCTTCGCCCTCAAATTCACCGTAATGGGGATAGGTGTTGGCCATGTACCAGGTGTAGAACGCGTGATAGGATTCCGCTGGGTATTCGGGTGGGTTATCCGGGCCGTGGCAACTTGGCAGGCATTCGCAGACCGGCTCGAACGCCGTATTGACGAAACAAGCAATCGAATAGCGGTCTTTTTGTTTGGGCGGGATCACCCGGTGAGGCGTGGCGCGAAATCTATTATTGCTCCAGCGCTCCAGGAACTGACCTGTATTCACGAGGATCGCATCGTGCATTTGCGGCGGGCGAAACCAGTTGCCCTCGGTATCCAGAATCTCAAGCCCATCAACATCGGCTTGCGGCAAAAACGTCATAAATCCAGTATCTGCATGCGGCCCCAAACCAAATTCATTGTCTTCTACATCCGGGACGGGCGGATAATAAGCCATCCTTAAATAGGTATAATTGTCTTCGAAATAGGGCTCAAAAAAATCACTCGAGAGCTCAAGCGCTGCGGCCCATAACGGCAGAGTGCGCTTTCCGAGCGCGGTAATACTGTTCATGTATTCCTGAACAGCTTCCTTGAAGCCAGGCAAATCACCTGGCCACTGATTTTCAGCGTAGAAGCGCTTGCCTTGCTGACGATAGGGATTGTCCGTGCCGTATTCGGTGGCAAATACCATCGTCCCATTGGAATCAAACTTGGTGTTTTCATTATAGGTGGAGTGCTTGATCAGCGTATGACCAGGTTTTATAAAACCCCGCTGATTTTCGTTGATCTCCAAAGCCAGCTTGTCGCCCTCAGGAAGACCGTGGAACCGCTTGGTTTCAGCAAAGATAGAGCTAATCAACTCATCCGATATGCCGTGATTGGTGATAAAGAAAAATCCGATTTCCTCGCAGGCATGTCGCAATTGTACGGCCAGCGCCTCAACAGCGCCCGCCGACCCGGCCAAAAACTCCCCGAGATCAAGTATCGGAAGCTCGCGATATTCAGCCTGTGTTCCACTCAAATCGTCCGGCATTTTCCTCACCCAATTTATTGACGCTTGATTCCGTTCCGCTCTTCTATGAGCCGGCAAACCGCCGCCGTATCCTTATCTGCTAAATCGGTCTCCATGATAGCCCGGTATGGCTCTGCCGCCAAAGAAAACAATGGCAAGGAACAATCGAGCTTTGCGACAAAGTCCGAAATGATATCCAAATCTTTGTTGAATAATGTGTTGGTCGCACTGACATCATCGTAATTGTTATCAACCATCATCGGCCCGCGAACCTGAAACATCCGGCTTGTTCCGGCGCTATCTTCCAAGGTGTCAAAGACAAGCTTTGGGTCCAGCCCAGCCTTCAAGCCCAAGACAATGGCCTCGGCGGCGGCGACATTGTGGATGGCGATTAGATGATTGGCGACATATTTCATGCGAATGCCGTTGCCGAACGCGCCGCAATATTTTTGATCGCGGGAAAAAGCTTCCAACACTTGAGCGCATTTCAGCACCAATTTTTCATCGCCACTGGTAAAGATCACCAAATCACCGCTCCGCGCCTGATGTCCGGTCCCGCTTATCGGGCAATCGAGCACACCGAGACCAGCGCCCTCGAGTTTTTCCTTGGCGCTGAATTTATCATCCAATTTAAAGGTGCCGGTTTCAATAATGATGCGGTCTTGCCAAGAAATTTTCGCCAGCTCTTCGACCACTGCATTGAGCGCTCGCGGATGCGGCAACGATAGCAGCGTGATTTCGGCCTGCTCAACAACAGAGGTCGCATTTTTAACTATTGTGACGCCTGCAGCCTTGGCGCTCGAAGATGCCTGGTCATCGATATCAAAGCCAATAACCGACAATCCAGATGCTGCCACATAGGCCGCCACTGCGCCGCCCATATTGCCAAGCCCGATTATGCCAACACTCTCCACCATCGTCGCCTCCCAATAAATTTCTCCCTCTCCCCTTGTGGGAGAGGGTTGGGGTGAGGGGTTTCTTGATAAATGCACCCTCCCCTAACCCCTCCCATCGAGGGAGGGGAATATGAAGGATATTACCTTAAACTCCCATGGACGGAGGATACAGCGTCATCAACAGCGATTTTGCCACTTTGTCAGCTTGCCGTTGTGCAAGAATTTTCCATTTTTTATAACGTATTTGTTTGAAATAAGATCGCGATTATAGATCGCGCGCTTGCGTCCCTTTCCGTCCTTTACGAAGGCAAATATGCGTGTCACTGACGGGGAAACAGACACAAACGTCATTGTAATTTCCATTATGCCGCCGGCCTTTATAACTGCGCGCTGGATTTCATGTGAATCTCTATAACTTCCTCCATCGCGATCATGAAAAAGTTTGCCCTTCCTGCCAACAAAAGACGATTTCTGATTTCCACGCTTCGTTGGTGCCGAGCAATTTACTTTCCAATCTCCAAGCAATCCCCATTTTTGGGCCGCTTGTAGATTGGTTTCAGCTGCTACGGGTGATCCCGCAACAAACCCTAAAATAATAAGTGAATAAAAAAAGCCGAATATGCACGAGTCAATCACCTGCTATTTTCAGAAATTAAAGCCTACTCAATCGGTATTCAGATAGCAATTATTCTTCAGCTAGGCAGCTTTCCAACACACTGGAAAGACGGTGTCATCGGTCGGCATGACGCCGGAAGTTACGCCTGATTCTTCGGCGCCGGGGACTTTAAAGCCTGTCACGCGTTCGCTATGCCAAACCGTATCGCCGCCATAGAATCTGCACGATAATGCGACCCGGCGCTGCGTATTTGAGGCGTTTTTGCCGGTTCCGTGGACAGCCAGGGGGTGATGGACAATGACGTCGCCGGGCTCCATATCCCAGGACAGAAACTCGTATTCAGGATTATCAAATTCCTTGTGGAAATCCGGGCATCTTTCCAATGTGTCATCCATGAAAGCTGGGTCTTCATCCGGCGTTATCGCTTTAAAAAGTTTGTTCCACTTGTGAGAACCTTTGACATAAACCAGACCGCTGGTTTCCGTTGTGACCGGCGTTAATGCCATCCACACCGAACCAATATGATTGCCATCCACGGGCCAGAACGGAATATCGTTATGCCACTGGGTCGGCGCAAGCGTGCCGGGCTCTTTGATGAAAAGTTGATCATAGAAAAACCGCACTTCGTCTTGCCGCATCAAGCGCGCTGCAATCTCTGCGGCTGGAGAGTTTAGGATATAATCCTCAAACTCTTTGTTGTCCCGCGACATAAAGGACGAAACATAAAAATATCCGGGATCGTCTGGATTATCGACTTCACGTTGACGGCCGGCCCGATTTTGCATGTTGTCCACACTCACCTCAAGCATATGGGCGCACCATTCGGCATCGAATTGGCCGCGAATACATATCGCGCCATCTTCTTCATATTGGCGAACTTGCTCTTCTGTAATCGGATGCAAGATATCTCGGTTCATATTTCCCTCTCGCTAACAGTATTTAAAAAGCATATCGCAGGCAGCGGATAAAGGGAAGTCAGCAAGCACGTAGCGCCCACCTATCGGACATCGCTAATAGTCCTTGGAATTGTCACCATCGGCAGGTGTGATGAGGTCTTCATCAATTGGCTCGCCGCCCAGACTGATGATCATCTGACGCACTTCTTCGGCAACGACCTTAAGTTCTTCGGTATCCGTGCCACGCGAAATCAACGTGCAGCCGAAATGGCCGGCGCGGAAAAACGGATAGCTGCCGATCTCGACATTCGAATGAGCATCCTGGATATCACTCAGCGGAGCCGCAACGGCACCCTCCGGCAGATAGGACGCAACGGCGATCGATTCCATTTTTTTGCCGCCGACCAAAGTCGAAGCAAGCTCGTCAAACATTGCCCGCATGATTGAAGGGACACCTGCCATTACATAGACATTGCCCATCTGAAAACCGGGGGCTTTCGAGACGGGGTTATCAATCAGCGTCGAGCCAACCGGCACGTCGGCCATTTTAAGCCTGGCTTCGTTCATTCGTTTCGTCGGTATAAAACTTTCCAATAGGGCTTTGGCTTCCGGGTTGCGATAAATTTCAACACCGAATGCTTTGGCAACGCAGAGCGACGTAATGTCGTCATGGGTCGGACCAATGCCGCCGGTCGTAAAAACATAGGTATATTTTTCACGCACTTCATTGACCGCATTAATAATCACATCTTCAACATCCGGGATCACCCGCGCTTCTGCCATGCGAATGCCCATATCGGTGAGGCGTTCGGCAAGCCAGCCAAGGTTTGCATCCTTGGTTCTCCCGGAAAGGACTTCATTGCCAATGATTAGGCAGCAAGCTGTAACGGTGTTGTTTTCTGACATATCTCGACCCTGTAATTCTTTTTTTTGAGCCGTTAGAAATGGCGGAATTATCTCAAAAAAGCAAGACTAGATCGTATTTAACAAACCACCTAGTTCTTCGACAGAGGCGCAGATATGGTCGGGCTTAGCCCGATCACGCTCCGCGGCATCACCATAGCCATACTCAACCCAAATCGATGTCACGCCCACGGCTTTGGCGGCGTCCATATCGTGAATGCGATCGCCAATCATCACGGTTTCTTCCAGCATTAAATCAAGCTCAGCAAAAATGTGGCGCAATAAATCTGTTTTAACCGCGCGTGTACCATCGATCTCCGAGCCATATATACGCTCAAACCAATGGTGAAGATCAAAATGCTCGAGGATCGGTCCGATATAGACATGCGGTTTGGTCGAGGCAATGAACAGGCGTTTGTCTGCAGCTGATTGCTTTGCCAAAAGATCGACAACGCCTTCAAAAACCTCATTTTCCAATAGACCTATTGTGCCAAATCTCTCGCGGTAGATGGTTACCGCCCGCTCTGCGTCTAATCCCGTTTCTTCCAGCAATGTTTCAAAAGACGCGCGCAACGGCGGGCCTATAAACCAAAGCAGATCCTCCTCTGGCGGTGATGGCTGGCCGAGTTCGGTAAGAGCATGTTGAACGCAGCGGATAATGCCAAGCTTCGGATCGGTAAGCGTGCCATCCAGATCAACCAGCAGATTTGTGATCACTATAGAAAATCTCTCAAGATCGCGACCAGAGGTATATCCGCCGCCGGCATGGGATAGTCATCGAACTTTTCCAGCCGCACCCATTTAAGCGCTTGGCCTTCTTTTGCAGTCGGCTGGCCTTGCCATACGCGGCACAAATAAAGCGGCATCAATAAATGAAAATCTTCATAGGCGTGCGAAGCAAAAGTCAGAGGTGCCAGGCAGCTTTCGCTGATATCAAGTCCGAGCTCTTCCTGGAGCTCTCGGATTAAGGCAACCTCAGGCGTCTCGCCCTCTTCGACTTTGCCGCCTGGGAACTCCCACAGGCCGGCCATGTTTTTGCCTTCCGGGCGCTGGGCCAATAAAATTCGCCCATCGACATCGATCAGCGCCACGGCGGCAACCAATATAACCGGCACGTCAGGGCGAGCCTCCCGCGCTTCTGCTTCAAGGCAGCTGGGATCAGGTCCGGTAATCGGCATTGATCGAAATATATCCGTGGGTGAGATCGCAGGTCCAAACCGTCGCACTGCCATGACCGATACCGACATCAACGGCGATGTCAATTTCCTGGCCTTTCATGTGCTTGGCCACCGGCGCTTCGTCATAGCCGTCGACCGCCTGCCCAACAGCTGCAATTTCAACACCGCCCATCGAAATAGACATCTTATCGCGATCAGCGCGCTCTCCAGATTTTCCGACAGCCATGACAATCCGGCCCCAATTGGCGTCTTCACCAGCGATGGCAGTCTTAACCAGTGGCGAATTAGCGATAGAAAGTCCGATTTTTTTGGCAGCTGCATCGTCGGCAGCCCCGGAAACTTTAATTTCGACGAATTTGGTTGCGCCTTCGCCGTCTCGAACAACCTGCTGAGCCAGATCAAGCATCACCTCATCCAGCGCCTGCCTGAAGTCCCGCAAATGCGCATCGCCGACGGCGGCGACCCATTCGTGCTTGGCTTGGCCCGTTGCAAATAACAAAACCGTATCACTGGTCGAGGTATCAGAATCGACGGTGATCGAGTTAAAGCTCTGCTCCGCCGATTTCGACAGAAGCCGCTGTAATATGTTTTGCGGTATCGCAGCGTCGGTAAATACAAAGGCCAGCATGGTCGCCATATCCGGTGCAATCATGCCAGAGCCCTTGGCAATGCCGCCAATCGTCACATCAGTATCGCCAATTTTAACCTGACGGACAGAGCCTTTGGCATAGGTGTCAGTCGTGCAAATCGCATCAGCCGCCGCTTGCCAATCTGATCCAAGATCACTTTTAAGGCCGGCCAGCGCATTGGTGATTTTTTCATCCGGCAGCGCTTCACCGATCACACCGGTTGAGGCGATAAACACATCTTCCGCGGCGCAACCAACAATTTTGGATGTTTGGTCGGCGGTCCGCTCAACCGAGGCGATGCCTGCCACACCGTTAAAAGCATTGGCATTGCCGGAATTCACCACCAAGGCCCGCGCTTTGCCATTGCTGAGCGATTGTTTGCACCAATCGATCGGCGCGGCGGCGGTCTGAGATTTGGTAAACACGCCGGCGACTTCAGTGCCCTCTGCGAGCTCGACCAGCAAGACATCCAATTTACCTGAATAACGCACACCGCAAGCGCCCGCCGCCAACTGAACGCCAGGGATTGCTGCAATGTCCGGAAAACTTTCCGGCGCTAAAGGTGATATGTCAGTCATCGTAATTCTCTAAAGTGTAATTTGGTGGTCTTTTAAACCTGTAGATCAATGCAGTCCACCTCTCTTAATTAAGGGGACACAATACTAATTCACAGCAATTCACAACTTTCTTAATTAGTATTGTGTCCCCTTAATTATAAAAACCTCCTCTGGCACCTCCATAATCATTCTATGGCTAGATCAGCACGCATCGTTATGCCGGGTATTCCGCATCACATTACACAACGGGGTAATCGTCGACAGCAAACTTTCTTTTGTGAAGAGGATTATGCCGCTTACATCAAATTGATGGCTGTACAATGCCACAAGCACGAAGTCGAGATATGGTCCTATTGTTTAATGCCAAACCATATCCACCTCATCGCGGTTCCAAAAACTTCGGCACAGCTTCGTTTGGCAATTGGTGAGGCCCACCGAGTTTATACAAAACGCATCAACAAACGCATGGATTGGCGTGGCTATTTGTGGCAGGGAAGGTTTGCCTCCGTTGCAATGGATCAGACTCATTTAATCGCAGCGGCCAAATATGTTGAGCTTAATCCCGTAACTGCAGGACTGGTTGACTGGCCTGAAAAATGGAAGTGGTCGAGCGCCAGAGCACACCTATCTGCACATTCAAATGTATTGGTAAATGTGGAGCCTTTGCTTGAAATCATTCCCGACTGGAATTTACTCTTTGACCGAACGGGCTATAGCGAAGAATGGAACAACCTCAAAAAAGGTGAGCTTACCGGCCGACCACAAGGAAACAAAAGATTTCTTCGGAAAATTGAGCAGAAATTGGGTCGATCTTTGATCAGAAAAAAGCCAGGACCAAAGCGGAGACTGTAGTTTCGTTGATCGAATTATGGGGATACGGAATTAAGGGGACACAATACTAATTCACAGCAATTCACAACTTTCTTAATTAGTATTGTGTCCCCTTAATTAATTATTTTCCGTCGGGTCCGAAAGTTTTTACATCCGCGGCTTTGCGAAGTTCGGCAACGACTGCCTCGGAGAGCTCTTTCGATATCCGTTTACGCAACTGATCCTGCACGTCCTCAAAAGATTTCGGTTTTTGCGAACGTTTATCTTCAACCTTGATGATGTGCCAACCAAACTGAGTTTTGACAGGTTTGGTTGTGAACTCACCGGGCCGTGTTGAAAAAGCTGCCTTGGAAAAAGGCGGCACCATACGATTAGCGGTGAAATATCCAAGATCACCGCCGCGCTTACCCGAAGGCCCAGTGGACACGGATTTTGCTAAAGCGGCGAAGTCTTCGCCTTTGGTCAGACGGCCAATTACTTCCAACGCCTGCTCTCGCGTCTGCACGAGAATGTGACGCGCGTGAACCTCTTCGCCGACGGGATTGTTTTTAAGATAGGTTTGATAGCTGTTCTTCACAGCTTCATCGGTTACCGTCGAGGATACTTTATCAGCCAAATAAGCCTGATGCAGAATTTGCTCTTCAATGCGGCGCACCTGTTTAACAATTTTGTCTTGTTTGTCGAGACCTTCTTTGCGCGCGGCAGCCGCGACCAGTCTGGTATTTATGAGACTATCAAGCAGGAATTTATACACCGTCGCCATCGGATATTGCTGCGCTTGAGGCGGCAATTGGAGGCGCGCCTGTTCAACCGCCGACATGTGGATTTCAAATCCATTCACCACAGTAACGACGGGATCAGCTTTAGCTTCGGCTGCCTTTAGATTTTGTGCGGGTGAAAAAACCAGCACAGCTGCCGAAAAATTAAGAAAAAGAACGCCTATAAGGCTGCACACTCGATAAATATTAAACATAAAACAGCCTCTCAAATCCCATATATTTTAGGGCGAAAATTGGTTCCTGGAAAAGCTCTAGTCTTAAACTGCCGCAGCGTAACCTGAAACCCCTAATTTCTGCACCACACAATAGTGCGATTAGTTGGTGATAATGTGCGTGCAATCGTTGACAGAAGCGGGTCAGGGCTCTATCTCTCTTCTCCAGATTCGAAGTGGAAATACCCTGGGTTATAATTAGCATTGCAATCCCCCGCCTCCGAACTATTTAAGTGTTGAATTTGTTGAGGAAATTGAATGTTTGACGCCATCGCCCGGCGCCTTTTTGGTACCGCAAATGACCGCTATGTTCGCGGCCTAAATACTGAAGTTGATCAAATTAGTGCGCTTGAGCCTTCTGTTGAAAGTCTCAGCGATGATGATTTGCGCGGACGGACAGATCAATTCAAAGAACGCCTGAAAAATGGCGAGTCGCTCGACGATATTTTACCCGAAGCTTTCGCCACCGTTCGTGAGGCCGCCAAACGCGCCCTCGGCGAGCGTCCCTACGATGTTCAAATTGTCGGTGCGATTGTCCTCCACCGCGGCATGATCGCTGAGATGAAAACCGGCGAAGGTAAAACGCTGACTTCGACCATGGCGGTTTATTTAAACGCGCTCGAAGGCAAAGGCGTTCACATTGTGACGGTGAATGATTACCTCGCCCCGCGTGATGCGGAATGGATGGGTAAAGTCTACAGCATGCTGGGCCTGACGGTCGGCTGCGTTATCCCCAATCTTACCGAAGTTGAGCGCGCCGCCGCCTATCAATGCGACATCACTTACGGCACCAACAGTGAATTTGGCTTTGACTACCTGCGCGACAACATGAAGTTCGGCTTGGAAGAAATGGTTCAACGCCCGTTCAACTACGCCATTGTCGATGAGGTCGACTCAATCCTGATCGATGAAGCGCGTACCCCCTTGATCATCTCGGGAGCTTCCGAAGATTCCTCAGATCTTTACGATATAATTGACAAATTTATTCCAGAACTGGTGCCGGAAGATTACGAAAAAGACGAAAAAGTCAAAGCGGTAACGTTAACCGATGCTGGTAACGAACATATCGAACAATTGCTGGCTGACGCTGGATTGCTCACCGAGGGTAGTTTGTATGAATACGGCAACATCACTCTGGTGCATCACGTCAATCAGGCGCTCAAAGCCCATAAACTCTTTGAAGCGGATACTGATTACATCGTTCATGAAGGCCAGGTTGTCATCATTGATGAATTTACCGGCCGGATGATGGAGGGCAGGCGTTTCTCAGAAGGTCTGCATCAGGCGCTTGAGGCCAAAGAAGGTGTTGAAGTTGAAAATGAAAACCAGACCCTCGCCTCCATCACCTATCAGAACTATTTCCGGATGTATCCAAAACTTGCTGGCATGACGGGTACGGCGATGACCGAAGCCGGCGAATTTGAAGAAATTTATAAGCTGGAAAGTGCTGAAATACCCACCAACGAAGAGTGTATACGCGTCGATGAAGATGATGAAGTTTATCGCACCGAGGCTGAAAAGCACAATGCGATCATGGAAATGGTCAGAGAATGCCAATCCCGCCAACAGCCTGTGCTCGTCGGTACGGTGAGCATTGAGAAATCAGAAGAGATTGCGGCGCTGCTCAAAAAAGAAAACATCAAACACCAGGTATTGAATGCGCGCTTCCACGAGCAAGAAGCGCTGATTATCGCCCAAGCCGGTGCGCCGGGCTCGATCACCATTGCAACGAACATGGCGGGCCGTGGTACCGATATTCAGCTTGGCGGTAATATTGATATGCTGCTTAGCCAGCAACTTGGCAAAGAGGACGATGAAACCAAGCACCCCGAGATTGAAACCAGGGTGCGCAAAGAAGTTCTTGATGGCAGGGAAATCGTTCTTAAAGCGGGTGGTCTCTACATAATCGGTACCGAACGCCACGAAAGCCGCCGCATTGACAACCAGTTGCGCGGACGCTCGGGCCGTCAAGGTGATCCAGGCCACTCAAAATTCTATTTGTCCCTACAAGACGATCTGATGCGTATTTTCGGCTCAGAACGCATGGACGGAATGCTGAAAAAGCTCGGCCTCGAAGACGGCGAGGCGATTGTTCATCCCTGGATCAACAAAGCGCTCGAAAAGGCACAACAAAAAGTCGAAGCCCGCAACTTTGATATTCGGAAAAACTTGCTAAAATTTGACGATGTTATGAATGACCAACGCAAAGTCATTTATGAACAACGCAAAGAGCTTATGGCCAGCGAAGACGTCTCTGATACCATTGCCGATATGCGCTACAACGTCGTTGAGAGCATTGTTGCACAATGCATCCCGGTGAAAGCCTATCAGGAGCAATGGGATACGGCAGCCCTCCACGAAGAAGGTTTGCGCCTCTTCGGTCTCGATTTACCGGTTGAAGACTGGGCCAAGGAAGAAGGCGTCGCGGACGAGCAAATTCTGGAACGTATCTCTGATGCCGCCAATCGGAAGATGGCTGAAAAAGCCGCCTCTTGGGGCCCGGAAGTCATGCGCGACGTTGAGAAGAACCTACTTCTCCAGGTGCTCGACCAAGTTTGGAAAGAGCATTTGTTGGCGCTTGATCACTTGCGCCAAGGCATTGGCCTCCGAGCTTATGCTCAGAAAGATCCGCTCAACGAATATAAGGGCGAAGCGTTCGATATGTTCAATGGCATGCTCACCGAACTTGATGAACGCATCACGCTCATCCTCGCCCATATGGAACTCCAGCTCACTGATCCCACAGAAATCGGCCTGCACTCAAGCTCCGAGACTTTTGAGATCACACAGGACCCAATGTATGCGATGGATTCCGATGAATATGGCGAGGGCGAATATGAAAGCATGGGGGTCAATGAATTGCCCTCCTCGCCTGTCGTCGTTCGTGAAGCAGCTGACGTGATTGATCCCGATGATCCTTCGACCTGGGGTAAAATTGGCCGCAACTCCGCCTGCCCCTGTGGTTCCAGCAAAAAATTCAAGCACTGCCACGGCGCGGTATAATCCGGTGGCTGACACGCGCACAATTTCCAAAGTCTACGCTGGCATGCCGACAACAGATGGCGCTGGGGTTAAACTCACGCGTATGGTCGGCACAGCTGAGCTTGATATGATTGATCCGTTTTTGATGCTGGACCGCATGGATAGTGATGATCCAAGCGCGTATATCGCCGGCTTTCCCAATCACCCTCACCGCGGGTTCGAGACCGTCTCGATCATGCATGAAGGCCAAATGCGCCACGAAGATTCTGTTGGTAATTCAGGGCTTTTAAAACCTGGCGATGTGCAATGGATGACAGCGGGGCGCGGCATTATCCATTCAGAAATTCCTGAAATGCTCGAAGGCCGGATGTCCGGTTTTCAGCTTTGGGTAAACCTGCCCGCCAAACACAAAATGGTCGCGCCTAAGTATCAGGACATTCCCGCTGAGCAAATACCGACGGTGAGCGAGGATGGCAGCGCTGTTCGTGTTATTCGCGGCACCTATAACGACATAACGGGACCAGCAGAATCTTTGATGCCGGTGCGTATCCTCGACGTGACCGTTGACGCCGGCGCAAATTGGTCCATCACGCCCAATGAGGACAATGCGTTTTTCATCTGCGTCCATGAAGGCGCAATCAGCGTTGTCGATGGAAACGGTGAAAGCCAAGAGGTATCTGCGCCTTCAGTTGTCACCTTCGAAGGTGATGGCGATATAAAACTGAGCGCCACCAGCGCAGGCGCGAATTTACTATATTGCGAAGGCACGCCTTTGAACGAGCCGGTCGCGCGCTATGGTCCTTTTGTCATGAACACCCATTCCGAGATCAGACAGGCTGTCGACGATTACAACAACGGTGTCCTCGCCACGTAAGTTGGTGGATCGCTAAAGCATTTCTGAATTATTCTGAACCTTTTGTTCTAAGACCGTTGCAGATCATTTTCAATCCGGGTAAGGGACGACATATTCTTCGGGTACGCGCAGCCATTTCTTAGCACTGTTAACGTCACGGAAAGGTCGGCGTTCCACCACTCTGATATCTTGCTTAGCAAAACCGCACCATTGATGGACTTTGATAAAATCCTGAGAATTCCCAAGCACCCAAGCGACTTTTCGGCCAGAGCCAAGGGCATCATTCGTCAACGCCATCGACTTTTTGACCGTGCGGCGAAACCACTCCAGATCATAGGTTTCCGGCAGGGATATTTGCGTAATATCTCGAATTAAATTCATATTCTCTTTATACGCAGAGGTCTCCGCAAGCTCGTTCAATTGCTCGGCCTCCTCACCTTCTTCATAGGTGCCGAAATGTTGTACAAAAACGCAGTTTAGGTCGTCATCAATGTGAGTGCGGTACGCCATCACTCTCATTTTGGGATTGGTTTAGAAATTTCAAGCCGTTTGCATACCATTATAATCACAAGTTGAATTGGACCGGGTAAAGCTCGCGCTCAATGTCGGGGTCAGTCGGGCGCGAATGCCAACCAAGTCCAAGCGACCCCGGCCGCTAGGTTCGAAGCCTGGATCGAATCAGCCCTATGCCTGTACACCAATCGAAATCCAAATTCGGTCGCAAGACGGATAACCTGTTCCGGGTTAGCCTCAAAACACGGGCGTGACGGCGCCCCCGGACCATGGCGCAAAGACATAATCAAAAGGCAATTAAGCCGGGTGAGATTTCGAAGATTTGGCATCGCCTCCTGTCGTTCGTCGGCATCAAGATGTTGCCAGACGCCACTCAGCATCACGAAATCGAACTTTTCACCACGCTTCATCGTGCGGGAAAGATACGGCAGAGCGTCGTCGAGCCATTGAATGCGGGAGGTTTGATGGAGCGTGATTCCAGTCTCGCGCAGCTCTTTTACCGGTTCAACGGCGACAACATTTTGACCGCGTTCAGCAAACCACGCCGCATCGCGGCCAGTTCCAGCCCCTATATCAAGGATCGACTTATTCCCCTGCGGCAAAAGGTGATTGACGTGCGCATACAACTCCTCTGAAGAAATCGCTTCAAAGCGCGGGATCAATTCAGCAGATGCTTTTATATATCCTGGTATCGCGGCGCTCATCAGGGCTCCTTACTGCCTTAAACCATCGACTGAAAAAGCAATATCAAAGCGTTACGACCTTGATCGGCGCCACGGTGTCGGTCATCCAACTGCCGTCAAAGCGATTGCCAATTTGGCGCGATAGACCGAAGCGAAACCTCAATGTTTTACCGCTGGATGATACGAGAATGACATCAATCCGAGCCGATTTTCCATCGACTTTGTACTTCTCAAAAAATACGCGTCGGTGGTTTATCATAGTTCCATAGACTGGGCCTTTTACCATCAAAGTAAAACGAGCCAGAGGACCTGTTGCCCGTTTATTGGCTGGTGAGGCAAAATTGAAAGTTACTTTGATTCCAGAATCCGGATTGGGGAGATCATTTTGCTGAAGAGCCTTCATAATTATCGTCACGACCTCCTTCGGCGACAGCGATGGATGCGGCCCGGTGCGCGACAGATCGCCAGCCATTAAGGGACTGATTGGCCCAAACAACAAAATTATAATTAACACAGCGCGGATGATGGCCTCCTCTATGGCGTGATTAAGCCCTAGCGGCTTTATGCTCGCACAGGACAGATGAAAGCCAAAGCGGATTCAAGAACGACAGGCGGTCACAACAACTTGAAATGGATTTTTCATAAAACTACCGTATAGATTTTAGCTACATGAAACCCGCAACGGAAGGTCAACGATGGTCATGTTTAACACTGTGTTTATTTTGCTCAAAGCCATTTTTATGCGAGGCGCTGCCCCGCTAGCCATCGTCCTTGCCCTTGCGACGTCATTTGAGGCGAAAGCCGATTCTCACTACTTTTCTCTGAAAAAGATTTTCCCGAACGGAAAGTGTTCGCCAGTCATTCCAAATTACGAGCTGATGGTTGCCGGCTTCGCTGGCGGTGAATCCACGAAACTTAAAATTTATGACAACCAGGGCAACGTGGTAGAGGTCATCTTCTACCTTCTTTAACAAAACAGGTGACCAGTGGGTAATCGTCGGATCCAAGACCAAAAGCAAGGTGATCTTTTGCCTTTATTCCTCCGGCAATGGTAAAGGCTCCGTCGATCGACAAATCATAAATTAGGACCTTTACGTCGTGATTCTCGCCACCACTGTCACTGCAAACTCAGAAAAAAATGCTTGATGTTCACGCACAGCGTAAAGCAGAGTTCCGTAATAAAAAGTAGCTAAATCGCATTAGAC
>Ga0066376_10003055_pt1 | contig 15264 bp, 13 predicted proteins | sample Knorr_S15_td_Bot_FD_77009 | JGI IMG/M metagenome (GOLD analysis project Ga0066376, IMG submission 77009) | Marine microbial communities from Southern Atlantic Ocean transect - Knorr_S15_td_Bottom_ad_5009_LV_A | ecosystem: Environmental > Aquatic > Marine > Oceanic | place: Southern Atlantic... | reverse complement strand
TGTTGCCTCAGTACGGTGGAGTATCACTAGCTGGGGAGACAATCTACTTTAAGATTGGCAATTTGGACGCTGGCGAAACCGCCATCCGGAACCCTGGGTCAGCCGAGATGTTGGACATCACGGCATTCGATTAGGACTTTCGGATAAATCATTGGCGGCCACGGCTTGTTCGGTCGTGGCCGCTTTTTAGTTTCCCAAGCTATTATCTCCACCGGCCTTGGGGCTGATTATCCAGGGATTCTGATGATATCATTCGTGTTAATCCGGCTTAGTAATCCGGTCCAAAGGCCGCAAAACCGGGATAAGAGCCGAGAGAAATGACGGAAAAATTGCTGGAAGAATTGCTGGAAGAATCCTGGGTGGAGGCAATCCGTGGAATCGAAAGAATACGACGTAGTTATTATCGGCGGCGGCATTGTCGGCCACACCACCGCCATGCAACTTGAGGATAAGCGGGTTCCTAATTGGCGCATCGCCGTTGTAGAAAAGGAACCGGAACTGGCTGGCCATCAGACCGGTCACAACAGCGGAGTCATTCACTCCGGAATCTACTATCGTCCAGACTCCCAAAAAGCCAAGTTCTGCGTCGCGGGCCTTCAGGCGCTTCTCACTTTTTGCGACGAAAACGAGATTGAGTACGAGCAATGCGGTAAGGTGATTGTGGCGCTAAATCAGGAAGAGATTGGCCGGTTGGATACACTGCAGGAAAGAGGCGTTGCCAACGGGGTTCGGGGTTTGGAAATGATTGGCCCCGAACGTTTAAAGGAGATAGAACCCCACGCCGCAGGCATCCAAGCCCTTTGGTCACCCTATACCGGCATCATTGACTATCGACAGGTCGCCTTGGCCTACGCCAACCGATTCCAGCAGAGCGGCGGCGAGATTTTTACCGATGCGCCGGTGAGCAAGATAACCCGTTACCCCGACGGCTTGGTGGTGAGAACTCCCGGTGGCGAATTGAAAACCAAACACATCATAAATTGCGCTGGCCTATACGCAGACCGTGTGGCGGTTATGATGGGCGAGAATGTGGACGTGCGTATCATCCCCTTCCGCGGTGAATACTTCACCTTGCGCCCGGAGAGTCACCACTTGGTCAAGGGCCTGATATACCCGGTGCCCGACCCAAGGTTCCCCTTTCTGGGTGTTCATTACACCCGAACGATACACGGGCAGGTGGAAGCGGGCCCCAATGCGGTGTTGGCGCTGAGAAGGGAAGGCTACAAGAAAACAGACTGGAACTTTGCCGAGTCCATGGGGACTTTCACCTATCCAGGTTTCTGGAAGATGACCGCCAAGTTCTGGAAGATTGGAATGGATGAGATGCGACGCTCCTACAGCAAGAGGATCTTCGTTCGGGACTTGAAAAAACTGCTGCCGGAGATACAAGCGGAGGATTTAGCGCCCGGTGGTTCCGGCGTGCGGGCTCAGGCGGTTGCGCGCTCCGGTGCCCTGTTGGACGATTTTTCCATCCTGCGAGGGAAAGAGGCGGTACACGTGCTAAATGCGCCCTCCCCCGGCGCTACCAGTTCCCTGGCCATAGGCTCTCACATAGCGGAACTGGCCGCAGAGGCCTTCGGGGGGACGCCCTGAAGCGTCTAACTAACCCGTAGATCGTCGGTTTTCCGCTCCAATGTGCATGACCTACTTGTTGCTACTTGATTATCTGGGTCAGTATAATTTAGCGTGGTTCGGGACCATATAATGTAAGAAAATAATGCCTGGTGATTTGAGCCTGAATATTTGACCGGTTGGCCGGAGAATCCAGGCATGGGGTCAAGGGGTATCTGTGGAGCTTGGTAGCTGGGAACTGACCGAAGAGTTTGTCCACGATTATCTAAGCGCGGTTGGCGATGGCTTGCCGGTATACGATCGTCACGGATTGGTGCCCCCGGTGGCGTTGGCTGCTCGTGCGCTAGGCTCCCTGTTGGAGCAACTGGACTTGCCTCCAGGCGCCATCCACAGCCTGCAGGAAGTATCGGCGTTGGCGCCCGTTGCTGTCGGCCAAGTAGTCACGGCTAAAGCATCGGTGGGAGAACCGAAGCGCCGAGGTGGCCTGGAATTCATCACTGCTGCTGTCTGTCTCAACGATAAAGCAGGCAACGATATCCTTAGCAGCAAGAGCACAGTGCTGGTGGTTGATTCCTCTATGATTAATTCGTCTCCGAAAACCCATCCGGCGGATGAGGCGTCCCGGGATTCAACGAAAAACCAAGACCAAGCCGACCCAGCGGGTGCGGTTAATACGTCTGTCGCAGGTTCAATGCCGGTGGTAGCCAGAACAATCACGCAAGACCAACTGAATGCCTACGCCCAAGTATCAGGTGACCTAAATCCCCTGCATTTGGACGCACAATTCGCTGCTACAACCCAGTTCGGCGGCATTATCGCCCACGGTATGCTCACACTGGCATTTATATCTGAAATGATGGCCGGGGAGTTCGGCAAACCGTGGCTGGAGAGCGGTTCATTCCGGGTCCGATTCAAGGGCGCGGCTTACTTAGGCGACTCCGTCGAGACCAGCGGCCGTGTAGAAAAGGAAGAAAATAAGCCGGATGGCAATCATCTAACTTGTGCTGTGGGAGTTTCCAACCGCAATGGGCAAGCGCTGGTCAGCGGCACAGCCACCGTTTTGAAGAAATAGCCTAACCGGACCAAGCCCGAGTGTGCACCAATAATTGACGAAGTTACGTCGAGCCAAGTTACATAGAATGGTGCATTACAGGACTAAACAAAGGGTGATTCAAGTAGCGTATAAAGAGTTTCCAAGGAATAATCAGATGTCCACCGAAAAAGAAAATAAGTGCTCAACCGTGCGGGTAGTACTCGACGCGATGGGCGGAGATTACGGACCCAGCGAAACGGTCAAAGGCGCGATGCGGGCCTTGGACGCCGACAACATAGAAATAATTCTGGTCGGCGACAAAGACCAAGTGGAAGCCGAACTTGCCAACTACGATTTAGCCGGGAAGCCTGTCCGCATCGAATCTTCAGAGGGGAAGATTGGGGATGACGAACATCCCTTGCAGGCGATTCGAAGCAAACCCAAATCCTCAATATTGGTGGCGAACAAAGTTCTGAAGAGCGGCGAAGCCGACGTTCTGGTATCCATGGGCTCCACCGGGGCATCCATGGCGGGGGCCGTGTTGGCATTGGGATTGCTGGAAGGCTTGGACCGGCCATGTATCGGTGGGCCATTCCTTGGTTTGGCGCCCCGCACCGTCTTGGTGGACATGGGTAGTAACATAGACTGTCGGCCCGGCATGCTCCTGAACTTTGCTGCTTTGGGAGTGGTTTTCGCCCGCAAGTTTCTGGAGATACCAAACCCGACCGTCGGTCTCTTAAGCGTTGGAGCGGAGACGGCCAAAGGGAACAAGCAAGTTCAAGAGAGCCATCAGATTTTCCAAGAAAGCCACCTGAACTTTGTGGGCAATGTTGAGGGTATGGACTTTTTTACCCAGAAAGCGGATGTCATTGTGTGCGACGGCTTCGTGGGCAACATCTTGATGAAATACACCGAGGGCCTGGGTAGCGCCCTTTTCCAGTTTTTGGGCAAGGAGCTTTCGTCCCGCATGGCCCCCGAAGATGTACAGTCCTTCGCCGCATCTTTGTGGCAGATGATGAATATGCCAAGGACCATGGGTGGACCTTTGTTTGGGGTCAACGGCGCAGTTGTTCTTGGTCATGGCTCTTGTAAAGGCGACGAAGTAGCGGGAGCAATCAACACCGCCACAAGGTGTGTGCGTCTGGACATGGTGGAAAGCATGCGAGAGGAGTTGTCGATTATGAACCGGCAAGAGACTCCTTCCACCCCCAACTAGCCACGTGAATCGCAACCAACTTGTATCGCCGAGCCTTTGCGAATCCGCAATCTTACACCAGGTTATTTTCTATGCTGACTAACGCCAAAATCAAAGCCACCGGCCTGACTAACCGAGTAGCAAGATGACCGGAACCGATCTGAACGGACGGGTAGCGTTCGTTACCGGAGCGTCCCGTGGCATAGGGGCGGCCATCGCCTTTAGTCTTGCCATGGCCGGGGCCAGGGTTGGCGTCAACTACAACACCAGCCGAGAGTCCGCCGAAAAGGTAATCGAGAAGATTACTCATGGTGGTGGGGAAGCTTTTCTGGTGGAGGGCAACGTTTCGGAGGAGGCTTCGGCCGGGGCAGCGGTGAAGCAAGTCATATCGCAATGTGGCCAAATCGACATCCTAGTCAACAACGCTGGCATCAATCGAGACCGGCTGTTAATGCGCATGAAAATCGAAGATTGGGACGAAGTGCTGGACGTGAATCTTCGTGGCACATTTCTTTGCTCCAAGCTGGTTATGCCTCAGATGATTAAGCAGCGCAAAGGCCGAATCGTAAATATCTCATCGGTCGTTGGCCTCAGGGGAAACCCAGGCCAAGCCAACTACGCCGCAGCCAAAGCGGGCTTGATTGGTTTCACCAAGGCAGTAGCCAGGGAAGTCGCTTCCCGCAACGTGACAGTGAATGCTGTAGCCCCCGGCTTTATCACCACCGGCATGGTTGAAGAATTGAGCGAGGACACTCAAAAACAAATCCTCGATAAGATACCCATGGGCAGGTTCGGGTCGGCTGAAGACGTATCTCAAGCCGTTCTCTTCCTTTGCGGGGATGGCGCTTCCTACATCACCGGCCAGGTGATTACCATAGACGGTGGTCTGATCGCCTAGGCTCCCCTATAACCTCGTTAACCACCACGACCACGGTTTTCCGGCAACCGCAGCCTCTATTAGCTTGCTGGCTGAGTCGAACCCGCGGAAATTGTTCTATACTGGTTGGTGAGTCGACCGGAGTATGGGCCGCGTCTTCGTCATTCCGGCGAAGGCCGGAATCCAGGAATGTGACTCATTGGCATTGGTTCCCATATACCTGTCTAGACCGGCGTGACGAGTGTATCGTTCAAACATTCTTTCGCCGGATAGTGTTTAACCAGAAATTATTTTCAGCATTCGCTTGATTGGAGGGAGATATGGCCTTCGTCGCTACCGCAAAATTCCGGAAATTACTGTCCCAGCCGGGGATCATAGTTGCGCCGGGGGCATATGACTGCTTGACCGCCACCATCATCCAGAACACCGGATTTCCCGCCGTATATATGACCGGCGCCGGAACTTCGGTGGCTCGTTTGGGCTACCCCGATTTGGCCCTTGCCACCATGACGGAAATGCTCGGCAATGCCGCCGATATTACCAGCGTCGTGGATGTGCCGGTCATTGCCGACGCCGATACAGGGTATGGCGGGGTCTTGAATGTCCAACGCACCGTGCGCCAATACGAACGCTCCGGGGTGGCAGCAATCCATATCGAAGACCAAGAGTTTCCCAAGCGGTGTGGCCACTTGGATGGCAAAAGGGTGATTCCGGTAGAGGATATGGTGCAGAAAATCCGGGCTGCCGTTGACGCTCGAACCGACCCCGATTTCACAATCATTGTGAGAACGGACGCCTTGGCGGTGACCGGATGGGACGATTCGATGCGCAGGTGCGATGACTACATCAAAGCGGGCGCCGACGTTCTGTTTGTTGAGGCCCTACGAACGCCCGAGGAAGCCGAACGAGCCACAAAAAGCTTGGGCATACCGTTGCTCTACAATTACGTGGAGACCGGCAAGTCGCCCTTGATACCTTCCTCCGAGTTGGAAAAACTGGGATTCAAGATAGTAATCTTCCCGGTTAGCGCCCTACTTACCGTCTGTAAAGTGGTCACCGACGTTATGAAAGAACTGAAGGAAAAAGGAACCACGTCCCACCTTTTGGGCAACATGGTAAACGTGGAAGAGTGCTTTAACATCGTGCGATTGGACGCAATGCTGTCCAAAGACGCTTCCTACACGCCAGAACCCCAAGCCGTCTAGTACAAGCCGACTAGTACAGGCCCTCTAGTAATCAAAATCGCCAAGAGCAGCAAAACCATTGGGTGGTCTTAATCATGGCCAACACGGTGCTGGTAATCGACATGGTGCGGGGCTTTTTGGAGCCGGGGCACAACCTGTATTGCGGTGACGATGCCCGGAAGATAATACCAAAGGTGGTTGATTTGCTTGAGCGTGAGACCGGGGCCGGCGCTCAGGTTTTATTCATCTCCGACCACCACGACCCGGACGATTTGGAGTTCCAGATATTCCCGGTCCACTGCGTCAAAGGCACGTCGGAGCCCGATGTGATTCCCGAGCTTTCCCGGTTCGTCACCGGTGGGAACGTTGTACCCAAGAACCGCTACAGCGGTTTTTTCAACACCGACCTTGAGCAGCGATTGGAGCGTCTTCGACCCGATAAACTGGTGATTTGCGGCGTATGCACCGATATCTGCGTTCTACACACAACCTCCGATGCTCGTAATCGAGACTACATAGTGGAAGTGCCTACCGATTGTGTGGCATCTTTCGACCCCGAAGCTCACGGTTGGGCCTTGCAGCACCTGGAGAAAATACTAGGAGCAACTGTGGTATAAGTTTTGGCCACCACAAGTTACGACATCATCACCGTTGGCGGAGGAATCGCCGGTGCTTCCCTGGCCAAGGTCATGGCCGAGAAAGGCGCAAGCGTTCTTGTCTTGGAACGGGACGCTGTTTTCCGCGATAGAGTGCGGGGCGAGGCCATCATGCCTTGGGGCACGGCGGAAGCCAAGGAATTGGGCATCTATGACACCATCTTGGCCTCCGGGGGTCGTGATTTGCCTTGGTGGGACGGCTATGTGGGTGCCCACCGGACAAGCCACCGCGATTTGACCGCCACCAGTTACCCCAAGGAGGCGGTGACTGCCTTCTACCATCCAACAGGCCAAGATTGGCTGGTTAGAGCAGCCGCAGAAGCTGGCGCGGACATCCGAAAAGGCGCAAGAGTCCTTGGAGTTAAGACGGGCAAAGAGCCCACAGTACTAGCTCAAGTCGACGGCGCAGAAGTGGAGTTTCGAGCACGGCTAATCATTGGCGCCGATGGACGGGATGCGCCGTTTCGGAGTTGGGCTGGCTTCCAAGTCCAACATGACCCAGGCCATACCCTGGTGGCGGGTCTTTTGTTGGACAATGTTCATGTGGTTGACGACACGTCCCACGCCTGGTTGAACCCGGAATTGGGACTATGGATATTGATGTTCCCTCAAGGCGACGGCCGCATCAGAGGCTACGTGTGTTATGGAGAGGCTGCAGGATTTCGTTTGACCGGCGAAGGCAGCATCCCCCGCTTTTTGGAAGAGTCCATAAAGGGTGGAGTGCCGGAGAGTCACTACGCTAAGGCCGAGCCAGCCGGGCCACTTGCTACCTTTGACGGAGCGGCTTCTTGGGTGGACCATCCGTATCACGATGGCGTGGCCTTAATCGGGGCTGCCGGAGGCGCACCCGACCCCACGTGGGGCCAAGGTTTGTCATTAACCCTCAGGGACGTTCGCGTTCTGCGAGATGCGTTGCTTGGCGATGACAACTGGGATGTCGCTGGCCATAGTTACGCTGAAGAGCACGACCGGTACTACAAAATCATCCACGATGTAGAGTTGTGGGAGACCCAGCTGTTGATGGAGACCGGTGAGGAGGCGGACGCTCGCCGGACGAGAGCCTTCGCAGCGTGGAAGGAAGACCGCACAAAGCAACTGGACGTATTGCTCAGCGGGCCGGTCTCCGACGTGGATGAAAGAACGAAAATGCGGTTCTTCGGAGATGAGTAGGCTTTAGCGTTAGCCCTGGCCTAGGGCTCCGCCTATGATGGCCTCGGTGATTTCATCTTCGGTCATGCCCAAAATATCGCGAAGCACTTCGTCGTTGTGCTGTCCAAGTACCGGTGCGGCGGACCGAGGACCAATGTCGTAGCCGCTGATGTGGAACTGGTGGCCTGGATAGGGAATAGTGCCCATCTCTTGGTGTTCCAGGTTCCGGAAAAAGCCCCGGTGCGCCAGCTGAGGGTCCAGTTGCAGGTCGCTACTACGTTGCACCACTCCTGCAGGAACACCTTCCCCATTCAGTGTTTCCATCACAACTTTCGGCGGCAACGTCTGAGTCCATTCGCCTAGCTTGGTCTCTATTTCATCCTGGTTCGCCAGCCGCCCTTCGGCGTCCTTGAACCGCTCGTCTTGAGCCCAATCCGGTTCTCCCATCGCCCGGCGCAGGCCGTCCCACTGCCCATCGTTTTCCACGGCCACAGTGCACCACTGGTCATCGCCTTGGCATGGAAATGCCCCATGGGGGCCATGAAAGCGGACCGGTTGCCATTGCGAGTTACCGAACGGCCACTCACGTTGTAATCAATCAATTGTGGCGATAGAAAATGTAGGCTCATCTCCAATTGCGATGCATCAATGAATTGCCCCTCGCCGGTCCTACGACGGTGGTCCAACGCAGCCATCAAGATGGCGGCTAAGAATCTGGGGGACACCGTGTCGGTATAGGCTGTCCAGGGACCGTCAGGGGGAAGGTCAGGCCATCCGGTTATCTCATAATAGCCCGCTATGGAACCGGCATGAAAACCAAAGCCAGCGAAGCTTGCGGCAGGGCCGGTCTGGCCCATGAGACAAGTGCTGGCCATGATGATTGAAGGGTTTATCGAGCGAACTGTCTCGTAGCCGATGCCCAGGCTATCCACAGTGCCGGGAGTAAAACTCTCGGTTAGAACGTCGGCCCAAGTGATGAGGCGGTGGGCTACGTCGAGGGCAGCCGGGTTTTTCAAGTCCAAGGTTAATCCGTATTTGGACGAGTTATAGTCGGCATAGAACTGGCTCCGGTCCGGTCCCGGTATGCCGTCTTTGAATGGTCCGGCTACCCGCAAGATGTCAAGGGGGCTGGTAGTCTCCACCCGCACCACCGTCGCTCCGTGGTCGGCCAGGTATTTGGTCGTGATAGGGCCCACACCGACCCAGGAAAAGTCTGCGATTTTGATTCCCTCAAAGGGCAGTGTGTCCGGCATCTAATCCTCTATTCATGCAATTGGATGTGGGAAATGGTTGTGGCAATTCTTGGTTAGGCGTTAGCTTGGCCCGATGCCGAGGCGATCTGACTGGGAGAAAGCCCTAGAATGTCCCGTAAAATCTCTCCGGTGTGCTCGCCCAACCGCGGTGGCCAATGGCGGACATTCATGGGTGTCCCGCTGATATTCGCGAAGATTCCAGGTGCCTTTGTCTGCTGTCCGTTGGGCAATGGAGCCGTTATCCAATATCCTCGTTCTTCCAGATGCTTGAAGCGGGTCAAGTCCTCGATGTTGCTGACCGGAGCCATGGACACACCTTCCGCCAAGCCGTGTTCCAGCAATTGGTTTTGGTTTTGTCCTTAACATACTCACTGACCATGTTTGTAACTTCTTCAATTGAATGGGACACGGGTTGCTGTTGGAGAACCTTGAAGTGGTACATAGGCCAGTCTTCAGCCGTGAGCCAATCTTCCGGAACGATGCCATCTTGGACGCACCATTCGACCAGCTTGGACAATGCGCCACCGATGGGGAATATCACCACATAACCGTCGGCGCATTCGTGGACCAAGCGCAAAGTGATTGAACCAAGTTGGATGGCGTTGCCGGCCCGGTTGAAGTCCCGGCCTTGTACCGAACTGGCTACCATACCCTGCATCATGGTCCAAATCATGGCCGTCTGAGCGGAGACGCCCACAAACTGCGCTTCACCGGTGCGTATCATTAGGGCATGAGCGGTCAATGCCCCCACCGATGCTTCCACCGAGGCGTGTAGCCAGGCTTGCGGGAGGGAACAGGTGCACCGGAGCTCGGTCCGGGTGACCTTGCAGGCTCATGGGGCCGCCCATGGCCACGATGGTCAGGTCGCTGGCGGGAATATTCGCCCGTGGTCCGTCTTGACCAAAAGGCGTGATAGCCACGTAAATGATGCGCGGGTTGGCCTGCCGCATAGCTTCAAATCCCAACCCCTTTTGGGCCATCTCGCCGGGCCGGGCCGATTCGATTATGAAGTCGGCTTTTTCAGCCAGAGCGAACAGCGCATCACGGCCCGCTTCCGTCTCCAAGTCCAAGGTGATACTGCGTTTGTTGCGGTTGAAGGAAAAGAATTGCAGGCTTCGCTCCGCTTCCGGAGCGTCTTCCAAGAACGGACCCAAAGACCGGCTTGGTGAGCCGACCGGCGGCTCCACCTTAATTACGTCGGCGCCCAAGTCTCCCAGCACCATGCTGGCCATCTCGCCTTTTCATCGGTCAGGTCTAAAACTGTATAAGGACTGAGCATATCTTACTAAATCCAGACTATCTAAATCCAGACTATCCAAATCCCGCCTATAGGCTGAAAGTGGGCAGATTATAGCACAGCACACGCACCTCAGGGCTTGCCAAAACGGCCGATCCTACGTCCTTGAATTGGGATGAACTGAGAAGGTATCATGGTTGCATTAACAATAGCCAGATTATTATCCAGAATCTCGACACATGATAAAAGCCGTTTGCGGTTCACATAATGCTTACGGTCTTGAGCTTGTTGGTTCTGTCTGGCGCTGATGTAATCCAGTTGGCGGGTTCGTGAGGAAGAATGCTCTACCGAACTTATCGTTACTCCCATTGGGACGGCACCCAGCAAATTTTTGAAATCGACGCCGATGCTCTGATGGACCAACTCTCCGAGGAGTTGTTGAAACAGGGCGACATGATGAAGGCTCTGCGGGAGCTATTTCGCAACGGCGCCAGGGACCAGAACGGTCAGCAACTTACCAGCCTCAAAGACTTGATTGATCAACTGAAAAACCGGCGGCGGGAACAACTCCAACAGTACAACATGGATTCAGTCGTTGACGACCTTAAAGAACGGCTGGAAGACATCGTCCGGACCGAGCGCGAAGGCATTGACCGCCGCGTGGCGGAAGCCCAGCAACAGGTGGAAGAAGACCACAGTGAGGGGCGGCAGGAACAAGAGAGCCTCTTTCAACTCTTGGAGCAACGAGCCCAGAGGAACCGAGAGCGTTTGGATGATTTGCCCGACGGCGTGGGTGGGCAGATTCAACAATTGATGGAATATGACTTCATGGACCCTGATGCCCAGCAGAAATTCCAAGAGCTGCTGGATATGCTCAAGTCCCAGATGGCCCAGAACCTCTCTCAGCAGATGCAGCAGCAGATGCAAAACATGTCCCCGGAAGATATGGCGGCAATGCGGGAGATGATGAACCAACTCGGCCAGATGATGCGGGACAAGATGGATGGCCGGGAACCGGATTTTGACGGTTTCATGCAGCAGTTTGGATCTATGTTTGGGCCCAATCCTCCCCAATCCTTTGAAGAACTGATGGACCACCTGCAACAGCAGATGTCCCAGATGCAATCGATGCTGGAGAGCATGTCCCCCGAGATGCGCCGGGAACTGGAAGACGCCATGAACGCTTCCATGGACCCGGCCACCCAGCAGGCCATGGCCCAGTTGGCCTCGTTGATGGAGCAGATGATGCCCATGGACGAGATGCGCCGACAATACCCATTTTTGGGCGACGATAGTCTGACCATGGACCAAGCTATGGAAATGATGCGCAAGCTTCAGGAGCAAGACCAACTGGAGGAAGCTCTTCGCCAAGCCATGCGCACCGGAAACTTAGATGAGGTCGACCCGGATAAACTGGCCGAGATTCTGGGTGATGAAGCCAGGAAAGCCTGGGAGGAAATGGAGCGTTTGCGCCAGCTGTTGAAGGACGCTGGTTACGTTACCGACGATGACAAGATGGACCTAACCGCCAGGGCCATCAGGCGCATCGGCCAAAAGGCTCTGCGAGAGGTATTCGTCCATCTGAAGAAAGACCGCATGGGAAACCATCTGATTGATTCTAGGGGCGCCAACGGCGACCTGCTGGGCGAAACAAAACCCTATGAATTTGGCGATCCATTCCAGATTGACCTTCAAGCGACGGTCAAGAATGCGGTGCTGCGCTCGGGTCCTCAGGTGCCAGTCAAGCTCAGACCGGAAGACTTTGAGGTTTACCGCACCGAGCATATGACCCGGACTTCCACGGTGGTGCTGCTGGACCAAAGCCGGTCAATGGGCCTGTTCAACAACTTCCAGGCGGCCAAGAAAGTAACCTTGGCGCTGATGGCCCTAATCCGAACCCAGTACCCACGGGACACCATGTACATAATCGGTTTCTCGGATTATGCCAGGGAAATCAAGGAAGAAGAATTGGCCAAGACCAGTTGGAACTCTTGGGTATCAGGCACCAACCTGCATCACGCTCTGATGTTGTCCCGCAAGCTCCTTGCCAAGGAAAAGGGAGGCACTCGCCAGATTCTGTGCATAACCGACGGGGAGCCCACGGCTCACTTGGAGGGAGACAGGGCTTTTTTCAGCTATCCCCCCAGCTACCGGACAGAGCAGGAGACCTTGAAAGAAGTTAAACGCTGCACCCAAGAAGACATCGTCATCAATACCTTCATGCTGGAGAATAACTACCAACTGGTGAATTTTGTTGACCGCATGACCCGCATCAACCAAGGACGGGCATTTTACACCAGCGCTGGCAACATAGGCGAGTTCATGCTGGTTGACTACGTAAATAACCGCCGTAAACGAGTGGCAGCTTAGGCCAAATAATCCCATAAATCCTACCCGAGAAGTATACCGGGTAGGGGCAGGTTTTCGAACCGCACTTGGGATTATGGGCATCCTCTGGACTTCTTCCAGCGCCTGTACGGTTGTGCTCGTTTAGCCGTACGAGACAAAGCGATTTGACATTCCATGACAGGTTCGGTATTGCTGAACGATGTTATATCGTAACATCCAAACAAAACTAGAGGGTGATATGCCAACTATCCGAGTGGACACTGAGGTCATGGATGCACTTAAGACGCGAGCGGTGGAAGAAGGGCTAGTGTTTCGCACTCCTAACGATGTTCTCCGGTCGGTATTAGCGCTGGAAGTCAAAACTGAAGATAATCATGCAGAATCTCCCATGCCACAGCAATTTGTCGACATTGAGTTGGGTAACATGCGGGGCCGAGAAGAGTACCACCTCATCCCAATCAAGAAACGCACTAGAAGGTTTTTCCCAGGGTACAAACTGGAATTTGAACGGCAAACGGACCTAGGGTCAGTGAACACACACGTTACATCTGCGCCTAAGGGTACGAGGAACGGGGACCCAGACCAGGGTACATATATTCAAAAGGGTTTGCGTGATTGGTTTCGAGGCCACCCAGAATTGCAGGACGGGGCGGTAGTTCGTATAGAGTCCGTGCAGAAACACAGCGTATACAAGCTTTTGGTCATTCATTCCGGAGACAAGTAGGTGCTCGCTTCAAGGCTCGACCTTGGAACAGTGTCGTGATTTGATGCGCTTGCACCAACACATTTCACCGTGTTAGGTTGCTTCGGGTCCGTGGATTTCACCCCTTCCCCGAGACTATAATTCCTGATAAGATAGTTGAGACCTAAAATTTAGTGTTGTATTGACCAGGGTCCCAAGGCTGTTCCTGAGAGGACGGCCCAGCTTTTAAGACAGTCCAGTGAGGCTGGCAAAGTACAGTACCCTTAGTCAGGTCTGGGTAGCCGCACCATGGCGGCCCCTGACTATGGAGCCCCTTGCCAGCTTGAGGCAAGGGGTTTTTTGATGCTCAATTCAATAGCAAGAGACAGGGCAACGGTCGGAGCCTAGAAACGCCATGACCCAGAAACCAACATCGGAGCGTCTGGTAATGAGCCAGGACGACGTTCGCAGAGCGTTGGCCCGGGTAGCTCATGAAATCTTGGAGCGCAACCGCGGCGCTCAAGACCTGGTTCTGGTGGGTATCTACACGCGGGGTGTGCTGCTGGCAAACCGACTAGCCACCAACATCGCTAATTTCGAGGGGAGCGCAGTCCCCGTGGGCGCCCTGGACATTAGCCTTTACCGGGACGACCTTCAAGAACGCTCCCGGCCCGTTTTGCGTCCCACCAATATTCCCGTGGCTATCACCGACAAAAGGGTGGTGCTGGTGGATGACGTGCTATACACCGGGAGAACCATACGCGCCGCCATGGATGCGTTGAACGATTTTGGGCGCCCCCAACAGGTGCAGTTGGCCATTCTGTTGGATAGAGGACATCGGGAGTTGCCTATCAGGGCAGACTACGTGGGACAGAACATTCCCACCGCCATTGACGAGGTTGTGAAGGTGCGCATGGAAGAAATGGACGGAGTGGACCAAGTAGCCATCCTGCGCTCCGACGGATTTAAGAACTCCAGATGAAAATATCCATGCAAGACCTTCGATTGATTCAAGACCTTCGAAAGAAGCCGAAGTTTTGGGTATGCAAGCATTGGATGGAGGACTAGGGAGCATGAGCGCGTCTCAAGCGACGTCCCAATCAACGTCTCAATCAACTGAAGACGCATCGTTCGTCACGCCGGGAGAACTCGCGCCACGGGAATCGCTGTACCTGCCGCCGAGGAAACATGTCCTGGACCTTGACGACTTCTCGCCTCCTGAGATTTCGGCCGTAATCGAATCCGCAAAAGGGATGGCCGAGGTTTTGGGTCGAGACATCAAAAAGGTTCCCACCCTTCGGGGCAGGGTGGTGGTGACCCTGTTTTATGAGTCGAGCACTCGCACGAGAATATCTTTTGAGGAGGCGGGCAAGGTTCTGAGCGCCGATGTTATCAACATGACCTCCTCTGCCAGCAGCGTAGAGAAGGGCGAGTCCCTACTGAACACCGGTCTGACGCTTCAGGCCATGGGAGTGGACGTGATAGTCGTTCGCCATCCGTTTTCCGGCGCTCCCTACTTGCTGGCCCAACATCTGGACCGCGTGGGAATCATTAATGCCGGAGACGGTATCCACGCCCACCCGACCCAAGCTCTGCTGGACCTCTACACGGTTCAGGACAATCTGGGAACCATTAGCGGTAAGAAAATCGTGATTGTAGGAGACGTTCTCCACAGCCGGGTGGCCCGTTCCAACATTTGGGGCTTTGCCAAGATGGGCGCCAAAGTGGTGATATGCGGCCCCGCCACTCTGTTGCCATTGGACTTGTTGCACCCAAACGGGGACGACGCTCTGCCCGAGGAATTAGCTTCGATTGAGGTGGTCACCGACCTAGACGAAGCCATCCAAGACGCCGATGTGGTGATGGCCCTGCGGCTCCAGTCGGAGCGGCAAGAAGCTGGTTTTCTCCCCAGCCTGCGGGAGTACATCAGACGGTGGCAAGTTACCGATGACCGCCTAGCCAAGGCTAAACCTGGCGCTCTGGTGATGCACCCGGGGCCGATGAATGAGGGTATAGAAATCAGCTCCAGCATCGCCCACGGCGGCAACTCGGTCATCGAAGAACAAGTAACCAACGG
>Ga0066376_10003054_pt1 | contig 15264 bp, 17 predicted proteins | sample Knorr_S15_td_Bot_FD_77009 | JGI IMG/M metagenome (GOLD analysis project Ga0066376, IMG submission 77009) | Marine microbial communities from Southern Atlantic Ocean transect - Knorr_S15_td_Bottom_ad_5009_LV_A | ecosystem: Environmental > Aquatic > Marine > Oceanic | place: Southern Atlantic... | reverse complement strand
TGGATCAGATACAGCGCGAAACCCGCGGACAGGTATATACTTGATGCCGGAATTAGTTGGCATTACCGCGACTCTAATACGTCACTCTAATACATATTTCTCAGATTAGAGTCCCTTTATTTAAGCAATCATCTTGCGGTTTACCGCTCGTTCAAACACGAAAGAGGAACACTTGTTTAGCAAAGTATTGATAGCCAACCGGGGCGAAATCGCCTGCCGGATTATTCGCACCTGTCAACGGATGGGAATCAAGACCGTAGCCGTTTACTCCACGGCAGATAAAAACGCTCTGCACGTCAAGATGGCCGATGAAGCCTACTTTTTGGGCGAGTCAGACCCTCAAGAAAGTTACCTAAGCTGCTCCAAAATTCTGGACGTGGCCAAGAAGAGCGGCGCCGATGCTGTCCATCCAGGCTACGGGTTTCTCTCGGAAAACCCCGACTGCGCTCGGCAGTATCAGGATGCTGGCATAAAGTTTATCGGCCCAACCCCCGAAGTTATGGAAAACATGGGCGACAAACTTCGGGCACGCTGTCTGGCGCGGAAAGCAGGTCTGCCTATCTTGCCCGGAACCGACGATGCCGTACAAGACGACCAAGCCATTGACCGAGCCTGGAAACTTGGATTCCCTCTCATGGTCAAAGCTGCGGAAGGCGGCGGCGGAATCGGCATCCACATTATCGAATCCATCGAAGAACTGGTCCCCATCATCGAGCGCACTCGCAAGATGGCCAGCCACGCCTTCGGTAGCAGCAAACTTTACTTCGAGCGCTACCTAAAGAATGCTAGCCACATAGAAGTGCAACTTATGGGCGATGAGCACGGAAACTTGATCCATCTTTTCGAACGGGACTGCTCCGTCCAACGAAGGAATCAAAAACTCATAGAGGAATCCCCAGCCGTCAAGCTAACCCCCAAGCTACGAAAACGATTGTGTAATCTGGCTGTGAAATTAGGGCGTAAAATCGGCTACACCAACGCTGGCACCGTCGAATTTCTGGTATCCGCCGACGGACAGGTCTACTTCCTGGAAATGAACACGCGGCTACAGGTAGAGCACGGTGTAACAGAGCTAACGACCGGCGTTGATGTAGTGGAGTTGCAACTGAGGATAGCGGCCGGAGAACGTCTCCCCGTCGAGCAGAAGGATATACACCCCCGGGGTCACGCCATAGAGGTCCGAATTTACCCGGAAGACCCTGAGACTTTTTTGCCAGACGCTGGGACTGTCACCGAGCTTAACCAACCCACTGGAGAGCATATCCGCATCGACAGCGCACTGTACCAGGGCTATCAGGTAGCCTTAGAGTACGAGCCGCTATTGGCCAAGGTGATGGTTTGGGGTGAGAACCGGGAAGAAGCGATAAAGCGAATGTCCCGGGCCCTGCTGGCTTTTCGTTTAGAGGGCGTAAAGTGTAATATACCCTTGATGCGGGATATATTAGCCACCAAAGAGTACACCGGCAGCGTTTACCATACCGGCTCAGTGCCTCTGTGGTTGGAAGAGCGAAAACAAAGGCACAACCAATGGTCGGCCAACGGCAAGTCCGCCAACGGTGCCTCTAACAACGGCCAACGCAAATCGGATAAAGAAAAGGCTGCAGCCATCGGGGTTGCCATGGCCTTTGCGCTGCAGGCAACTCAGAACTCGGGTTCTGCTGCCCCCCTCGTCAGCCCTTGGCGAATTTATGGTCGCAGAGAACAACTTCTATCCCGCTCTATGGGGAATAGAGGTTGGCGCTAACAAACCTGCGGATAAAGGTCGGTGACAACTGGTACACCGTCCAAATTGGCGACCTCACCCAATCACCGGTCCAAGTTACCGTTGAGGGAGAAACCTTCGAGGTGGAGGTAGAAGGGCTATCCCTACCGCCAGCCCCCACTCGCCGGGGCCGCTCCCGCTCCCGCCAGACCCAGATAGAAGCTCCCACCGCTCAGAGCCAGTCCTCGGCAGCAAATTACTCCGACGATATACTCCGTTCGCCCATGCCCGGCCGGGTCATTTCTATCTTGGTCCGTCCTGGGGATAGTGTCTCCGCTGGCGACGAAGTCTGCGTTGTAGAAGCAATGAAGATGGAGCAGAGCATTCGCGCTCACCGGGACGGTGTGGTGAAAACGATTTTCGTGCAGCCCATGGACCCGGTCAAAACCGACGACCCGCTGATTGAGCTGGAATAGCCTGTCAGGCAATCTCCACCAATTGGTTCGATGCCGAGTTTCGGTCGTCGAATTCAACTTCTGTTTGCCATGAGGAGATAATCGATGCGAATTGGATTGATGCACGGCGCTAGACGTGAACCGTTCACCTTGGGTGAAGCCGTGGAACTGGCTGTAAGAGCAGAATCCGATGGATTCGACTCTGTTTGGTTCCCTCAACTCCCTACGTTCGGCCCCGATGCTTTAACGGTGATTGCGCTTGCCGGAGCCCAAACGGAGCGAATCCAGCTCGGGACCGCCGTCCTCCCGACATTCCCAACCCATCCGCTTACAATGGCCAAGCAAGCTCTGACGACTCAGGCGGCCTGTGGTGGCAGGTTTACCTTGGGGCTTGGCTTGTCTCACAAGCCCATGATCGAAGATGTCATGGGACTCTCATACGATAACCCAGCACGACACATGCGGGAGTACCTGGAGGTCACCAGGTCTCTAATTGATGACCATACAGTCGATTTTCAGGGACAAGAATTTCAGGTCAAGGCTGACCTCACAATTAATGGAGCATTACCGGTGCCCATTGTGATTGCCGCTCTAGCGCCTAGAATGTTGCGGATGGCGGGCGAGATTGCTGACGGCACAGCAACGTGGATGGCTGGAGTGAGAACAATAGGCGACCACATCGCTCCCCGGATAAATTCCGCCGCCCAGTCAGTCGGCAGAACTGACCCGCGAGTGGTTGTTGGACTGCCGGTTGCGGTGACCGACGATCCCAATGGGGCACGGGACGCCGCTGCTCATGTGTTTGAACGTTATGGCCAACTAATCAACTACCGCAGGCTTTTGGACATCGAAGGCGTAGAGGGGCCTTCCGAAGTGGCGGTGATTGGCAACGAATCCCAGGTGGAACAGCAACTCAGAGCTTTCGCCAGCGCAGGAGCGACTGAGTTTATTGCATCAGTTCTGCCAGTGGATGGAGAGAGCGATGAATCTATCGACCGGACAAAGAGGCTGTTGAGTAGCTTGGTGGGGAAAATTTAACAGAGCCTGAGCCTAACAAGGCTAAAGAGTTTGGGAATCTGACACTATTCCCTAGCTCAAGTCCAAGTCCATGGGCTTGAACATACAGCCCTCGACGAAGATATCAAAGAAGTCTGGCGTAGTCTCCAGTTCGATGTGCTCAATCTTGGGAGCCATCGCTTCGGCCTTCCGCCTCATATCTCCTGAAGTCAGCATCAGTGTGGCGCCCTCAAGAGCAGCGTTGCCCACCTTCACTATCTTATCCTCGGGGACATTGGCGATAAATCCAATCTCCAACGCGCTGGAGACGTTGACATAGTTGGCGAATCCTCCAGCCAAATAGAGTTTGCTCAGCCGGCCAATCGCCACACCATAGCGCCGCAAAGCGATGTACTGCCCGGAATAATTGGCCGCTTTGGCTTGAGCAAGGGCGCTGATGTCGGCTCGGGAGAGAGCCATGTTCATCTCCGGCGCAAAGCAGAACTCGCTGCTCCCGTCTTGGAACACTCCCAGCGGGTTCATCATTCCCGCAAGCCTCAATTCGGCCAAAAGGTCCACCAAGCCGGAGCCGCAGATGCCCTCGGGCTCACCGCCGCCGATGGTCTCGTATTGAGCTTGTCCTTCCTGTATGGTCAACGACTCGATTGCCCCGTCGTAGCCAGGCATGCCATGAGATATCTGCCCGCCTTCAAAAGCCGGGCCTGCGGGGCAAGAGGCGGCCATCATCCGGTGCACGTTGCCTACCACCACCTCTGTGTTGGTGCCCACATCGACCAACATGGCGAATTCATCTTCATCATCCACACCCACCTCATCCATGGCCACTGCCAACAGACCCGCAGCAGTATCGGCACCGACGTGACAGCCTATCAGCGGCCCTCCGTAGACATTAGCCGCCGGGAACACCCTTATCCCCAGGGCCTTTGCGCTTACGTTCAGACTGGTGGCATTGCGCAGGCCGGACAGGGTTTCCAACTCTGTCACCGACATATAGGGTTTTTCGCCGATGGGTTGGACATCCACGCCGAAGAAAATATCCCTCATGGTCGAGTTTCCCACCACCACCACCTCATAAATCAATCGGCGATGAAATCGCAACCGCCTCGCCATCTCGCCTATCTCAAAATTCACCGAGGAAACCATGACTTGCTGCAGTTCACCGTGGAATTCCCCACCGTCGTAGGCGATGCGGTTCATGATGTCGCTGCCGCCAAACCGCTGTGGGTTCTCAAATGACGCAGTGTCCTGTATATCTCCTGTCTCCAGGTCAACCAAGTTCATCACCACAGTGGTGGTGCCTGCATCGACGGCCAGTCCAAATATGCTCCCTCTATATTTGTCTATGCGCCTTTCTTGGCAATCCTCCAGTGGCTGAAAATACACGTTATCGCCCTTGCGATAGGTCAGTGGTTGCAACGGCACGGAGCGGCGCACCGAATGGGTGAGGATTCGGGGCTGCCGCCGCAAGATCGCAAATTCTATGTCTTGGTCAGGAGTGGTGACCGCAGCTTGGCAGGCCAGGCGGTAGGAGTCTCGCAAGAACCTTTCGGAAGGGGTTTTGTCCGACAACCCTTCCATTCCCCGGCGGACATCTACGATGCACTCGTGGCATTCGCCGTTCCGCCGGCAGGAAGTGGGAACACGTACTTTGAGCTGGTCAGCATATTCGAACAAGGTTTTGCCAGCCGCAAGTTCAAGCTGATGGCCTTGGTAATGAAGGGGAGACATGGAGCTATTTTAGCAGGCGCAAGTTCAGCGAGAACAAGCGTTGCCCCACAACTGTCATTCTGAGGAGCGTAGCGACAAAGAATCTTCTGCCGCAGACGTAATGATTCTTCGCTTCACTCAGAATGACATTGTTATTAACACGATTATGGGAAAGGTGTAAAGATTGGGGCGAGAGGAAACTTTGTGAGGTCAGACTTCCCAGGCGGCCCGGTAGTCCAGGTTGTCGCTGCCGGTGCAAAGAGAAAGATTGTCTTTGATGTCGAATTTTGACTGATTGCGGCAGCGGAATCCGGCGGTGCACCGGTCTTGGGCATTCTTATAGGGGCAGCGCCAGGTAGACACCTGGTTGGTGGTGTCCGAGATGCCCCTGAATATCTCTTCCAGCCGGGCAATGCTGGCCTGATAACGTTCTTTGTCTACTTTTTCGTTCATGATTAGGCTTACAGATTCTTCGTCGCTACTCTTCTCAGGACGACCATGTTGGCCAATCGACCTACGAACCGGTTGATGCTCCTTCCCTTACCGCCTGCTCCTCCACCAACGTCTTCGCCAGTTCCACACAGGCCATGGCATCGCCGCCGTAACCGTCGGCGCCCATGTCGTCGGCAAACTCTTGGTTGAGGGGCGCTCCGCCAACCATCAATTTGACCATGTCCCTCATACCCGCATCCTCAAAAGCCTGGATAGTCTTGCCCATGTTTGGCATAGTCGTAGTAAGCAAAGCCGACATTCCCACCACTTGGGCTCCATGTTCCATGGCAGCGTCGATATATGCTTCAGCCTTGGTATCCACTCCCAGGTCATGAACCACGAAGCCGGAGCCGCGGAGCATCATGATGCATAGATTCTTGCCGATGTCGTGCAGGTCGCCTTTCACCGTGCCCATTATGATTGTTCCCTTAGGTGGAATGCCCGAGGCCGACAATATGGGCTCGATGTGGGCCATCCCGGCCTTCATAGCCCGGGCTGCCACCAGCACTTCTGGTACGAAGATTATGTTATCCCGGAACTTGACACCCACCAAGGCCATGCCGGCAATGAGGCCGTCATCCAAGATGGTGTTGGCTGTGAAGCCCTGGTCCAAGGCTTCTTTGGTTAGCGAGTCCACCTGATTATTGTCCCCTACGATAAGGCTGTAGGAGATTTCTTGCATCAATGGGTCCGCTTGCTCGAATAGGCCTCCGATGTGCTTTTTCTCGCCAGGATTGGCCACGTGTTCCAACTCTTGGATCAATCCATCATTAGTTAGGGGCATTGTTATCGCTCGCTGCGTGTTCTCTACACCAGTCTTTAACGGCTTTGGGAATCTCAATCAGGTTCTCCAACTTGGTCGCCAATGGCACGGCGCATTCGGGGGCAATCAGGTCAACTCCGGCATCCAAACAACGGTAAACTTCCTGCCGCACCTCTTCAGGGCCTCGGGCATACAGGGTATCCGGGTTGTTAATGTTGCCGACCATGCGGATGCGACCGTCTACAATGTCCATCGCCTGTTGGGGATCGTTCTTGGAATCAAAGTGGAAGCAAGCCATTCCTGACTGGGCGATGTAGTCCATGCGATCCAAGGTGTTGCCGCAGATATGCAGAATCAATGGAACGTCCAAACGCTGGGCCATTTCCTGATGGATATCCAGTAGGAAACGTTTGTAATACTCTCCGCTGACCAAGTCTCCGGTGGCATGGTCGGGGAAGGTCAAGACATCGGCGCCAGCGTCAATCTGGGCCTGACCGAACAGCACGGATATCTCCTTCAGGCGGTCCAAGCAGCGCATCACCATGTCCGGGTCGTCAACCGTCATAAGCAGGAAGTTCTCCACCCCAAAAACATGGTAGGCCAGGGTCCACGGCCCCATGGTCTTGCCGATTATCGCCACCTCGTCGCCAAACTCTTCTTTCAATAGACTGATGGACCGTATGATAGCCTGATTATCGGGATGCTCCAGGAACCCGCTGGGTATCTTGATGTCGTCTGGACCCTTCCAGATGGGATTGGCCATGCGCACCGTGGGCCAGTTGTCCTTCTCCTCCCACTGCATATCGCAGCCAAGGGCCGAAGATTCTTGAATGATGCTGAAGTAGGGCATCACCGAATCGAAGCCCAACTCGGTATATCCCGTGGCCGCCAGCCGCGCCGCCAATTCCGGCTCCCGGCAAGCGGCGGGGAAGGGAGCGTCGGCCAAATCCATCAATTCAACCGTCGACACGTTGGTGGGGTTTGCCACCGGTGTCCGGTCAACCGGCTTCCCTGCCAGGGCGTTCATCACCCGTTCCTTGGGCGTCATGGTTTCATTTCCGCCTTGAATTAGCGCCATAACTTTACCTCTCTTGGAAGATCTACTCAGGTTGGAAGACCTGCTCAGACTGGAAAATGTCCCGGCCAATCAGGTTTGGGAGAAACCCAGGGTACTGGTGGTCATCTGGCCGCGCAATGCTTCCTCTTCCGCCATATTCTCTACGGCCGAAACGTTTCTCGAGTAGGGCAGCAATATTCGCATCAAGCCGTCGTGGCGTTGGCCGCATGAAAAGGATACCTCGGTTTCGCCCACTTTTTCCATCTCGCCGTAACGCACGAAACCAGCCACCACTGCTTTGAGGCGCAATGGCCCATTCGCGGCCTCTCCCTCTCCGCAAACATGATAAACATACCGGTCGCTTTGTACTTCGCCCGATAGGCTTAGAATCAGGCTCGAGCGGGTGTCTTTGATTGACATGCTGCCTTGTGGCGCGGTGTAATCCGGGCTCTTGCCCACAGCTTGGGCCATCAAGAATTTCAATGGCCGAAGGTGAGGGTCTCCGCAGGACATTCTCACCTGGATGGGACTGGATGCAACCGCCTCCAATCCGCCAAGAGCGATAGTTTGGTCCCGTATCTGCGTCAATCTCGCTTCCACTCCAGCCTTGTTGCTAAAAGACCACACGGTGTAGATACCGTCTTTCACGTAGAGACCAACCGAGATGTCCTCGAAGTAAGGGTCTGCGGGAATCAGCTCCAGGCAGCTGCCGTAGCGCTGAAGGATGTCCGCCACTTGCGGCACTGTTCTGGTTGTATTGCCAGCGGATGATTCGCCGGCTGGTTCGGATAGCGACATGGCGGCTCCTATCCTTTTAATGCCTTGGCCAGTGCTCGAATGTGGTCCGGTCCGGTGCCGCAGCAACCCCCCAGTATTTTTACGCCCAGACCAGCCAAGGTTCTGAAGTGTTCGGCCATAAACTCGGGAGATTCCGGGTATACAATTTCTCCGTCTTTGAACTGGGGGATGCCAGCGTTGGAGTGGAGCAACAGGTGACCTTCCGTTGCCTGGCGCATCTCCTTTGCCACCTGAACCATGACCTCAATGCCATTGCCGCAATTGGCTCCTACCACATCGGCACCGGCGCTAGTCAACCCTTCAGCCGCCTGTTGGGGCGTTACACCCATCATAGTAAAAAAGCCGCGGGGGCCGGGGTCGAAGGTCATGGTGCACATGACTATGAGCTTGGTGTTGTCTTTGGTGGCCTTGATAGCCAGGGTAGCCTCTTCCAGAGCGGTCATAGTCTCAATCACCACACCGTCTGCGCCGCCTTCCTCCAAAGCCACTGCCTGCTGGGCGAAGGCATCCAGCATCTCGGCTTCGCTGACAGGGCCCAAGGGCTCCAGGAATTCCCCAGTGGGTCCCATGGAGCCCAGAACATATCTTCCGGGAGGAGCCTGGCTGCGGGAGTGCTGGGCGGCCAAACAGTTAAACTCAGCCACTCTTTGACCAAAACCGTACTTTTCCAACATGAAGCGGTTGGCCCCGAATGAATTGGTTAGAACCATGTCCGAACCGGCGTCAAAGTAATCCCTCGCCATCCCCCGAACGACCTCTGGCTGCGTCGCATTGAACTCTTCGGGGCAGCCTCCGGACTCCAAGCCGTGATCTTGGAGGTAAGTCCCTGTAGCTCCGTCGGAGATAAGCAGGTCGCCCTGATTGAGCCGGTCCAGAAGGGATTTGTTGTTTGCGCTCATCGTCACTGCCCTATGGGCAGATTATCTAAAAGTAAAATTGTCTAACAGGTATATTTGTCCAAGATACAGGAAATAGTCGGTGCCGAAAAGGGCGGGCAATTCCCTTTACCGGGAGAATCTTAGTGCATCTTTTCAAGGGCATCAGCCGTCAGATACCCTCTGTATTTCTTTACGGGCGATTATTGGTGGACTAGCCGATGATGCCAAGCGGGTAGTAGAAGCTAGGCGCTGGCGAATACGCTGAAAACGGCTCCTTGTGGGTCCTGAATCGTGGCAAACCGGCCAATCTCTGGGATGTCCGTCCCGGGCACCAAAACCGTTCCCCCCAACGATGCAGCCTGACTGGCCGTGGCATCAACGTCGGCAACGCTGAAGTACACTGCCCAGTTTGGCGAGACAGGACCCATCTCCGGGGTGATACGCATGACTCCGGCAACATCGGTTCTGGCGGCCTTCAGCATCGTATATTCCATCGGGCCTTGCATAGCGGCGCTATCGACGCCCAACAGGCTTTTGTAAAATTCTATGGCGTCATCCGGGTCAGTGGTAGCTAATTCGTTCCAGGCTATGGCTCCCGGCTCTCCCTTGACTCGACAGCCGATATGGTCTTGGGGTTGCCAGATCGCTGCGCCTTGGCGGGGTCTTGCAGCATCGCCATTCGGCCCGCCGTAAACACGTCCATGGGGCCAAACAACAATGTCCCCTTGGCTTCTATCGCCATGGCTACAATCTGGTCCACATTGGAAACGGTGAAATACGTATTCCAGTATGGCGGCACTCCCTGATTCTTTTCTTCCTCGGACTGCTTATAGATTGACGCCGCTTCCAATCCATTTAGTTTCTGCATATGGTAGTACTGGTTCTCACCAATCTGCTGAGGGTCATCCACCCACCCGAACAGTGCGCCGTAGAAAGCGAGCGCTCCTTCGTCGTCGGTGGTGGAAAGTTCGAACCATGATGGTGTCCCAGGAGCGTGGCTAGTAACTTCCGGCATGATTCGCCTCCTATGTTTACCTTCGTAGAGTTAGGCCAACTAGATTTATGTTACCTAGAATGAAGTTATTTTGATGTCCGCCGGAATGATGATTGGCGGTTTTTGACGCTGTTTCGAGGATATACTGCGTCAGCTTTTAAACCGTTTGCGGGAATCCTCGTAAATTTGGATGTACTCGGCTGGGGAAGTCTTGGCAATCGCCTGGCCGACGAGTTCTACCGGCAGGTCGTCCAGCGACTTGAACCGGACGCAGGATTTGCCCATGTCTAGCCTCTTGCCGCTGGCCCGGTACGCTTCCGTGAACCATTGTCGGTCTCCGTATTGCCGTAAATATTCATGAGATACACGGCCATGTGGCGCTTTTGGGAAGCCAAAGCCGCATACATGAAGGGATGGCCGTTATAGGTCTTGGGGTAGGTTTCCAAAGGAATCACGTAGGCTAGCATCCCAAAATCCACAATCTCTTGGTACCCGTCGGGCAGGTTGTCCAATATCGCCTTTCGCACCACTTCTAGAGCTGCTCGTCTATCTGGTGGAAGGGCGTCCAGAAACTCTGAGGGAGACTGAGAATTGATAGCATTCATGGAAAGATCCCCTTGATATGCGGTTCTGACATGAAGGCGCCAAATGGCTCGGAGATTTCGCCCTTTGGGCGGTCAAGCGGGTTTCATGAGTCCCATAAGACTACACTGCCGTTAAGGCAGACGAAATAGATTTTGGATTCTGCTCCAAGATACATCAAATCGGACGTGGGAAAAAGAGGAAGCTGTCGCGGGACCAGCAGTTAAAAAACCGGGAATCAACTACTCACACCTTCGTTCTTGTCAGGGGCGAATGATGGCTGCTGGGGATCCAGCAAATGCGGGGAACAATAGTAAGCGTGCGGTTTTTAGGAGTTGGCGTTGGAGTTGGCCTTAAGCATCTGCTTGGTAGCATGGGTAAAAAGTATGGTGGCCCCACCCGATGCGAATTGCGACAAATCGCGCGCCATTGCTTGTCCCATTTCCGAGTTGAGCCCTTCTTGCATGGCGTCTTCGGAGTCGAACTGCAATTCCACTATCAGATAATACGGCGGCTCACCTTGGGCCGCCCCTGCGACGAAGTTTGTCGCCATTTGCTCAACGTTTGGAATCCCCAAGAGCAGGGGCTGATGAATGTCGGTGAAGTAGGTATCGAAGGCGTCTGATTCTACGGGCCGACCATAGAGAATCATTACGTTTATCAAATGGGTCCTCAGCTTTTCCGGCCCGCCTTATTTACACAAAGCGAGCCGGACTTTGGCTGCGAATTTAGCCTTTGCCTACAGGCTAACTCTTGCCTACAGGCTAACTCTTGCTGACCGGCTAACTCTTGCTGACTTTTGAAGTGATGCTGTTGGCATGGGAAACCATACCATGAACGGGAGAATACTCAATCAAACGCTCAATGGTGCGCAGTTGGTCGTCGGTGAGATTCCCTTTTACTTTTACTTCGCAAGTAATATTTGGAATACATGATGCGTGTTGGTCCGGCCCTTTGACCTCAAAGAGGACGCTCGGGTCAACATCCGCCCGGATGATAATTTCCATCCCTTCCAGGTTTATTCCATTGCGAGGAGCGTTTAGTCCGATGCTGTTGCTCAAGCATGCGCCCATCGCGCCCAAAACCATCTCCACCGGCTCCACCAGGTCGGTGGGGCCTTCAAATCCAATGGCCTCTTCCACCTCTTTCCAGGCTCCATAGGAGAAGGTGTAGTGGCGAGTGTCACGGTCGATTCGATTACCTGCCAGCGAGTAGGGGCCGATATGGGTGGTGTTCCGGCCCGAGTGGCCTTCCCATACGGACCTTGATTCCAAGCCCAAAATCACTGGGTTTTCCTTCAACGAAGTCCGAAAAGCTTCCAACTTGTCCAGATCCATTCCTTGCACGAAAGCCATGCTAGTCCTCCATTCACTAATTTAAGTTTTAGTCGGCGTTCTAGGGAGATTGAACCCCGCGTTCACTTCAGTCAAAGTCCAAACAAGCCAAGTCCAAACAAGAATTAGCCGGAACTAAGCATCAGTGTTCTGGAATTCTTTGATGCGTGTATCCCAGGTTGGGTGCATGGTCAGGCACTTATGACTAAATGGAGATTCTAAGAGGTATGCGGGCGAGAAGGCTTGATGAAGGTCATAAGGCGAACAGGATTCCTTGGAGAAATTATTAGGGCGAAATTATTGGGTGCGGCAGGGTAAGCAGCGGGGCAGCAGATTAGGCGGAAGCGGCGTCAGCCACTAATTTCCGCACTAATGGCAGCACGTCTCGGGCCACCCGGGTGCATTCCTCAACGTGGGGGAAGCCGGAGAGTATGAATTCGTCGATGCCCAGCTTCCAATAGGCCAATAACTCATCGGCAATCTGCTCGGGGGTGCCTACGATGGCGGTTCCGCAGTTGACCCGCACTTCCGACAAGCCATTCCACAGGTGGGGGCCTAGGCGGTGGTTGGGCGCTTCCCTGGCTTGCGCCTGCTGACCGGCCATTTGGGTGCCCTTTATGACGCCTTGACGCTGTGCCTTGACCGCCGGGTCGGCGTACTTAATCAACTCTTCGGCAGCATGCCATGCCTGTTCCTCTGTGTCTCCCACAACCAAGTGAGTCCGCAACCCAAATGAAGGTGTGCGGCCAGCAGCCCGGTAGTGGCTACGCAGGTCGTCCAAGCGCTTGGCTGTATTCTCCAGCGGTTCGATCCAGCCCAAGTGAACGTCGGCTTGTTGCACCGATAATGCCATGGCCTGCTCTGAGACTCCGCCCAGGTAAAACAGGGGAGGATTTTCCCCTGGAGCCGGAGAGCAGAAAGCCTCATCCAGCCGGTAGTGTTCGCCGTGGTAGGTCACCGGACCGGTCCCTTGCCAAAGTTTCCGGCAAGCGTCTATGAATTCTTGGGCTCTTTCGTACCGAGTGTAATGATCGCTGGAGTCGCCCAGCCTTTCCAAGTCGTTCTGGATTCCACCGGGGACTATATTGATGTTCAAGCGGCCATTGGATATTTGGTGGAGAGCGGCGGCCATCTGAGCAAAGAGGCCCAAAGAGATGAAACCGGGCCGCACCGCCACGAGAAAGCGGATTCGCTTTGTTACCGCCGCCAAGGCAGTGGCGGTGGTCCAGGTTTCCGCCAGCGGTTGGTCTTCGGCGAAGAGGCCGTTACTGAACCGTGTGGGAACCAGCAACGAATAAAAACCACAATCCTCGGCCGTCTCCGCCACGCGGCGCAGGTAGTCGAAGTCAGGTGGGCGCTGGGCAACCTGAGTGCCCGCTCTGTCGCCGTCACCGTCGATGGGTATAAACCAGTCGAACAGGAGCTCGGGCCTTGCCTTATCCGTGGTCACCAAACGCCTCCGTGGTCTCAAATTAAACGCATGAGCCAACGCTATATTATGTGTTGGTTGGATTACATGCTAAGTTCCCCGGAATCGGCGGTCAAGGGGAGCCGCAAAGTTGAGCGGGGAGCGAGTTTCATCTTGGAACTAATGGACACAGGCGCGCGGCTGAACGAGTGTCTACATCCGGTCCATGGCAGCCGAGAACTTATCGGTGCCGTGGCTCTTTACCAGCCTGTTTTTTTCTCCGACCATTTCTACGTCTCCGCATTCCTCCAGAAACTCGATGTGGCTAATCACCTCGCTGTAGGCGAGGTAAAAGTTGACCTCATCTAGCCTATTTCCGGCAAAAAGATTGTGGGTTATGTCAATCATGTTGATAGGCTCGTCTTTGACCAGTTCCAAGAGGCGGTAGCACCTATCCCTGTGGTGCTCCAGAAGCTCTCCCACTCTGTCCAGTCCGATAGGGTTGAACTTGCCCCGGTGGACCGCCCTGTGTGCTGGCAACACAGTTATATCGTCCCCTAATCCTTCAACCTTTTTCAGGGACTGGAAAAACACCTTGAGGCCATAGTATTTGTTCTCGGTCCGGTACTCTTCGGGCAGGATATCTTGGAATTTTTCGTAGCTGAGGCTGACACTAGGATGGGGAGTAATCAGAGGCAGGATATGGTCGCCGGAGAACAAGATTTTTTCAAATTGAATGCAAATCTCATCGGGTGAGTGGCCGGGGGTATAGTGGAAAGTAAGACCATCTGCGACCATACCATCCTGGATTGCGTTGTTTACGTTAAGCTGGGTGGACATTCGATGGTGGTCGTAGATTCGCTTGATGAATTCTTCCTCTTCGGCCTTGGGGAAACCCTTGGTCTGCTGGCGCCACTCCATCTCCATTTCCCAACGGTTGATTCCCAGCAACTCGCTGTAAACCTCATGAGCCCATAGTTCGGCTCCGCTGCGGTTTACCACCTCCAAACAGTTCCCGTCGTGGTCCAAATGACCATGGGTAATAACTATGCGGTCCACAGCGCTGAGAGGGTAGCCCACCACCTTCAGTCCTTCTTCCAAGTGCTGCACGGTGCCGTTGCATCCCGTATCAACCAGGGTCAGATGGTCACCTTCGATTACATAGCTCCAGGTGGGACCAAGGGGAGTTTCCCAGGCTTGAGGCACGCCAATAGCGTGGATAACCACACCGTCCGGGAAAGTGTACTTGAGCACCATCTTGTTGCCAGAGTCGTCGCCGGATTTTAATATTTCCGGTTCCATGATTGCTTCCTATCCCTTAAAAATCCGGCTTTTTATAACTTAGGCCGTAATTTATTCCTGTTTTTACTCATCACGGGCCATGTTTGGTTCAAAAAAAGACCCTTCATTCCGAAGGGCAGCCAGTGGGTTGAAACGACTGATTGGATTAACCGTTTTCGCCGGACAAACCATATTGACGCTTACTTGGTGGACTGGCACATGAACCTTACAGTCATAGGTTCATGGCATAATATCATGCAAAACAGATGAACCGAAACGATTGAAGAGGGGGGAAATGGCGACCCGGATCGGATTCGAACCGACGATCTTTGGCTTGACAGGCCAATATGTTAACCGCTACACCACCGGGCCAACTTCGCCACCGGGCCCAAAAGGTCTCGGCAACGATTTGAGTGTATGATTTTACGATTTTCGTGTCAAGCGTACCTATCGCCGGGGTAAACAGATTGTGAGCCAGTAGATGCCTAACTTCTCGGCTCAATCTGTAGAAAATTTAACAGCAACTTCATCCGAAGCAACCCTGTCCGGCCACTCCATTTATGTACCACGCCTATCCCCTGCCTGCCTTGTCTTTCTTATTATCATCATCGTAGTCGTCGTCATCATATCCAGTATGTCGGCAAAATGCCGGCAAAACACCACGGGCCTAATGCGTCTTTCAATTCCTTAATGGTTGCATCAAGCTAGTTGTCACATTCCATCGCATATGTCTAGATGCTGTGGTTACCCACCAAAGCCACGGACTGGCAGCATCTCTATGGCCTTTAGCTGGTCT
>Ga0066376_10003053_pt1 | contig 15265 bp, 13 predicted proteins | sample Knorr_S15_td_Bot_FD_77009 | JGI IMG/M metagenome (GOLD analysis project Ga0066376, IMG submission 77009) | Marine microbial communities from Southern Atlantic Ocean transect - Knorr_S15_td_Bottom_ad_5009_LV_A | ecosystem: Environmental > Aquatic > Marine > Oceanic | place: Southern Atlantic... | reverse complement strand
CTTGCCGGTCCTCTTGTCGGCCCAGACGGGCAAGGTGCTGGAGTTGAACGGGACGGATGCGTATGCCTGGTTGAACGAGCCCCTGCCCGATCTGGAAGTGTTGACGCTCGAGTTGTGGTCCTTTCAGGTTCAGGACGACACGGGCGTGATCTTCATGGATGCCGAGTCCGATGTCTTCAACACTTTCCTGCTGAACGTCAGATCTGACTTCATCGGCCTGGCGGCAAACAAGAGCGGCGCCGTGCTGCGGCATTCCTTCAATCCTGGGAAGCTCTACGTGACGCCGTCCATAGACCGCGCCTGGCACCACATCGCTTGGGTGATGGAGCCGCATCGATCACGAGTCTATCTGGATGGCGAACTGGGCTGGACGGTGGAGGAGACGGGTAGCAACGTCGGCTTCCATGCGGTCCGTGCTTCACTGGGGCGCTCCTTCGTCCCGGGGCGCAGCGCCCACTACCGCGGCTTCATCGACAACTTTCGCCTCTGGTCTCGCGCCTTGACGGCCGATGAGATCGCAGCTGCCATGACGACTGTTCCCTCGGGAGAGGGCCTGCTCATTCACTACGACTTCGAGGGCGTGGGTTCGGAACTGGTGGATCGTTCCGGCCGCGGGCGCGACGCTGCGCTGATGGGTGGCGCCCACCGCGTCGCCGAGGCGAATGCGAGTCGAGGGCCGCTTGAGGAGCCGGCGCCAGAGGTGATCCCGTACCGCCGCTATATGGACATACCCGTGGAGGACGACGCCTTCGAAGGCGGATTTGCAGTCAGTCCCGATGGCCGGACTCTCGCCGCGTACACCCGGCTCAACACGATCGCGTTGTGGGACTTGGAGACCGGAATGGAGACGGGCGCTTTTCGCGGCCGGGTTCCGTTCGCCTTTGTCCGCGATGGCAGACATATCCTGATCGGCACACGCCTGTGGGACGTGGAGTCCGGTACCCAAGTCGCGGCCGTGGATGCGGAGCTGTCGGCTCCGCTGGAGCATCTGATCCCTTACACGGAAAGCCGCGTGGTGGCCATCGCAGGCGATTTCTACGGAAACGGCGCCTACGCCAACGTGCACACCTGGGATCTCGACGAGATGGTTGGTGTCGGTCGCTACTTTGTAGCTGGCTGCAACACGCCGAGAGGCAACTGCATCAATTGCATCGGCACGTGCAACAGCAACCTGGGCACGATAGAGCTGACGGTCAGTGCTGATGGGCGCTGGGCGGCCACCGGACGGAATTTCTCTGGTTACCAGGACATGGCCCTGTGGGACTCCGGGACAGGGGGCAAGAAGGGCGGCTACTGGGTCGGAGCGGAGCAGGGAGCCGCGTTCAGCCCGGCCAGCGACCGTTTTGCGTACGCCAACGGTAAAGGGATGCGGATCTACTCGCTGCCGTCGTTCGATTATGCGGGGCAGCTGAATCTGGACGGCGTCCCCAGGGAGTGGTTCTTCATCAAGGGTAACTCAGAGCTCCTGGTGGTGGGAGACACCTGGATCGACCGCTGGAACGTTGAATCCCGAGAGCGGCTGACGAGCGTCTCAATCCCGAGTCAGGGACTGGAGACCTTGCCCAGCCATGGCCTCCTCCGGCCGGACGGCAGCATGCTCGCGACCTGGGATGGCCCCATTCTCCGCTTCTTCAGCGTGCCAGACCTGGCCTTCGCCGGCGGAATTCCTTCCGGGCTGGAAAGGATCGATGAAGTCGAGTTCACTCCGGATGGACGCTACCTCATCGCCCGGTCAGGCCGGCGTCTCATTCGCGTGTGGCAGTCCACGGGTGTGCCCACGGCGGTGCGGGACAATTCAGGCGGACGCGGCAACCTGCCGGCCGGGATTTCGCTACCGCCTGCGTACCCCAATCCGGCGAATCCAGGAATCTGGATCCCCTTTGAGATCGCTGTGGACGGACACGTGCAGATCTCCGTCTTCAATGTCTCCGGGCAGCTTGTCCGCACGCTGCGCTTGGGGCCCAAGCAGGCCGCCTCCTACGTGGAGCCGGGCGCGGCCGCGTTCTGGAATGGGCGCGACGAAAGAGGCGCCCGCGTGGCATCGGGCGTGTACATCTACCGGATTGTCGTGGCCGGACTGGCCGCCACGGGACAGGTGGTGTTGTTGCGCTAGGCTGCTGTACACGATGCGCCGCAGCCACCCGGGGAAGGCACGGGTTCGCGCAGGCTCGTCAGATCCCCCAATACGTTGTTGTCACCCCCACAGAATGGCCTTCTTGGCCTGCGCTCGCGACACCTGAAGCCCACCGTCGCAAGTCCTGAATTATTTCCAATCTCTGCCAACCGCCCATAACCGACAGGTCTCTAACTGTGCGGATGTTGACCCATGCGTCTCATGCCGCTACTTCAGGGGGTCCGGAAATTGTCGCTCGCACAAGCAGTCATCGACCTCACAACTAGTGCTGCCCGGCGCAATTCCGTCGCGCACGGCCGCCGATCCATCCCGGTGCAGCACTAGACTGAGAGATCCACTCGCCGCCGGGAACTGCCTTGAGCTCATTCTGCCCCCTCTCATGAACGCGGACGAGCGCACGCTGTGACTGTCGCTGCTGTCACTCCGGCAAGTCTCATCAGGCCGGGCGATCTGGAAATCGTCGGTTTGCGGATTGACCGCTTCGATGTGGCCTCGGGGGAGGTGGAACTGGCGTTCGACGCTGTGTCGAGCGTGCGACTGGCGGGATCGCTCACCGACGAGTCGGTTCAGTCGGTGCTGTGCGCAGCCGTCGAGGGTCAACTAGAGTCGGCGGAGCGTCTGCAGACGGTGGATCTGATGAAGCATCTGGCATCCAGCGAGCGCATCAGGGAGGGCCTGATGTACGCCCTGCTACACGACGACAATCCCGCGGTCAGGCTGAGAGCGATCGAGACTCTGAAAGCTCTCGTCATCGACGACGGTGTCCGCGCCGCGCTGCGGCACGCCCTGATGAGCGACCGCAATCCAGGGGTGCGGGTGGAGGCCATCGACGCTCTCAAGGCGGTTCGCGACGCCGCTACCGCGGCGGTTTTCGAGCGGAGAGCGATCGACGACGGCAACGGCTACATCCGGGCGGAAGCAGAACGGATCCTCAGCAGATGGAAGGAGGCAGCAGTTGAACAGCTCTAATCGAAAGCAGAGAATCAGGGGGGCATCGCTATCGAGGTGGTCGATCAGTCTGGTGATCCTGGGACTTCTGTCCTCGCCACCGACGGCGGTCGCCATCGAGAGGGGCGCCGTCGAGCGGGTCCGTGAGGGCTATGTCGAGCGCATCGAGCGCGACCTGGCGTTGATCGAGGGCGGCAAGATCAAGCTTGTGTCAGACGTCGGATCCATAGAGCTAGACACTCAGGCGGGCAACAGACTGCGGCTGATCGTGGTCAAGGAAGTGGATACGAGCGACGAGCTAGAGGCAGAGAAAGCCTTCAAGGCCTTCGAAGTGAACATCCATGCCGGCTCGACCGTCCGCATCATCGGACAACAGGTGGGCCTGTCGCGTTTGCAAGCAAGGGTGCGCTATAGCCTGACCATTCCGGAGCGCTACGACCTCGATCTGCGCACGGGCGGCGGCGGCGCCATCACGATCAGTGATCGCGTCGGTCGCGTCGCTGCTGTCACCAATTCCGGCTCCATCAGCATCGAGGCGGCGGAAGGGGAGGTAGAGGCGGAGGCCGGAGGGGGGGGCAGCATCAGCGTCGTCGAGGCTCGGGGGAAGGTCGACGTCAAAACCAACTCGGGCTCGATCAGGCTGGGCGTCGTTGAGGGTCCTGTGGAGGCGGAGGCTGGAGGAGGGGGTGGGATCGCTGTCGAGAGCGCCGCTGGTCGTATGCGGGTCACCAGCAACTCGGGCAGCATCGAGATCGGTATCGCCGGCAGCGATATCGAGGCGGGGCGGATCCGCGCCACCACCAACTCCGGCTCTATCCGCATCGGCGAGGGGGCGGAGGAGGTCATCGCCTCCGCCGGTGGGGCGGGGTGGTGGAGGTCGATGTCGCCGGCGGCAGGCTCGAGGTCACCACCAACTCCGGCTCCATTCGGGTGAGAGAGGCGATGGGAGAGGCCGACCTCAGTGCCGGTGGCGGCGGATCGATTGACGTGGGGTCGGCTAGCAGTCTTGTCGCCCAGACCAACTCCGGTTCCATACATCTGGGCGAGATCGTCGGTGCGGCTCAGCTGAAAGCTGGCGGGGGCGGCAGGATCCAGGTTCGGTCCGTTGGTCAGGTGCAGGCGAGGACCAGTTCTGGATCGATTGAAATCGAACGCGCTTCCGGAGAGGTGATGGTCGAGGCCGGCGGCGGCGGCCGGGTCACCGTCACCGAAGCCAAGCTTGGCGTCCGCGTCCTTCAGGCCGGAGGTCCGGTCCTCATCGGCCACGTGGGAGGGAGGGTGTCGGCTGAGACCGGCGGTGGGTCGATTACGGTCAAGTCGAGCGCGGGATCGGTGGTTGTGCGCACTGGGGGAGGCGACGTCGTCATCGACTCCGCCGCCGGCGATGTCCATGCTGAGACTAGAGGGGGGCGAATCCGCATCGGTCCCAGTGGGGGGGGAGTCACTGCCACCACCCAAGGAGGCGACGTCCAGATCGACGGGTCAGGCGGACCCGTAATCGCCCGAACCACCGGCGGCAATATCAGGATCCGTGGAGTGGCGGGATATATCGAAGCGGAGACCGGGGGAGGTAGCATCGACGCCGAACTAATCGAGAAGAACCCCGCCGCGGATACCCACTGCACCCTCGTGGCCGAAGGCGGCGATGTCAGGCTCTACCTGCCCGCCGAACTGCGCGCCTCGATCGAAGTGGTGTTAGTGGTGGAACGCCGGGTGGGCGGAGACTATCGGATCTTCTCCGACTTTCCCCTGGCGACGGCCGGAGAGAGCACGCGGCGGATTACCGGCAGCGGTACTGTGAATGGCGGCGGGGACCAGATTTTCATCAGCACTGTCAACGGCGACATCAGAATCAAGAAACTCAGAAGATAGAGTGGGGAGTCTACCGTAAGCAGCAGGGCGTTGTGTTGGCTTCCTCGCCGGCAGACCTTCACCAGGGCGGTGGGCAAGGAGGTGGTCGTCCGTACTTCCCGACCGTTTGTGTTTACCTGAGGACCAAGATAAGTTCTCTGTGCAGGGCCTCCCCCCGGGCCGCAACGAGGTATTCCCCCTTTTCTGCGTGAGAAGCGATAAAATGAGAAAACTGGTCCTTCTGTTGGGTGCGCTATCGCTCGTCTGGGCCGGATGCGGCGAGGATGGAGGCCTGGACAGCGGCAATTTGGGCGGCGAGTGCGAAAGGAAAGTACTGATTGGCGACTATACCATTCGATCGACGGAGGAGGCCACCGCGCTGGAGCGGAAAGCGGGTTGTAATTATACGATTGCAGGCAGTCTGGAAATAACGCAAGTGCGCCGGACCGTTTTTGAGGGCTTGAATCAACTCGGTGCGGTGGGTGGGGATTTAACTATCCACGACAACGACGAGCTCAGGATCTTTGAAGGATTGGTCGACCTCGCCACCGTGGGCGGAAACGTCAACATCCACGACAACGACGAGCTCAGCACTCTCGAAGGATTGTCTTTTCTGCAGACGATCAACGGGAGTGTGAACGTCTTTCGAAACGACAAGTTGGCCGATGTGGATGGCTTGTTCAAGATCGCCACGGTCGGCGGCAATGTGCATATCAACAACAACAACAAGCTGGTCCAGCTCGATGGCTTGTTTGGCCTGGTTACCGTCGTGGGCAGTCTTATTATCGAATTCAACCCCTCTATCGAACTCATAGAGGACCTGTCAAACCTCCGCGGAGTAGGTGGCGACTTCGTTATCGAGAACAACCTCAGGCTGGAAAGGATAGAGAATGTATCGGGGCTTTTGGGTGTGGGCGGCAATTTAAGTATCGGGAATAATGAGGCGTTGGATATCATCGAAGATGTATCGGGTCTTACCAGCGTTGGCAACGACCTGAATATTTTTGGCAATAAGCGACTGACCAGTCTTGTGGGGTTGGCCAACCTGACGCGCGTGGGTGGCAGCCTCAGTATACACAACAACGAAAAACTGACCTTTTTGAAGGGTTTGGAAGGCCTTGAGCAGATCGGCGTGGATCTCAATATCTACGACAACGGGAAACTGACCAATTTGGCTGGGCTCGCCAATGTCGCTGTGATTGGGCGAAATCTGTTTATCATCGAAAACAGCAACTTGCCCACGAGTGAGGCCAGTGAGTTGGCCGACAGGGCGGCGGGTGGCGAAGTGTCGATTGTGGACAATAAGAACTAATGTCCTGTCGCGTCACGCCCATAGACGGCGCGAATCACGTCCTCGATGTCGGGCTCCTGAACGCGGACATCCCGCACCGGGTAGCGCGCCGATAGTTCTGAGATGAGAGCCGCCGCAGACACGCGACTTCGCGTGAAACGGATGCGAACGACATCGTCCTGGCGCTCGAGAATCTCCGCGTGGGGGTGCTCAAGCCGGCCAGCGGCTCTCCACTTCCGGCATCGCACTCGACGATCAGGTACCGATGGGGCGTGATCGTATCGACGAGCTCGGCCAGGGGTCCGTCCTCGATGATGCGGCCCTGGCTGATGATGATGAGTCGCTCGCACAGCTCTTCCACGTCGTCCAGGTCGTGCGTGGTGAGCAACACGGTAGTGCGACGGCGGCGATTGATGTCGCGGATGAAGGCCCGGATCGCCGCCTTCACCTCAATATCCATGCCGATGGTAGGCTCGTCGAGGAACAGGATGTGGGGCTCGTGCAGCATGGCGCTAGCCAGCTCGCCCCGCATACGCTGACCCAGTGACAGCTGACGCACCGGGGTGTCGAGGAGTTCACCTATACCGAGCACTTCGACCAACTCCGCCAGGCTGCGCTCGAAAGCCTCGTCGGCGATGCGGTAAATGCGCTTGAACAACTCGAAGGACTCACCAAGACGCAGATCCCAATTCAGCTGGCTGCGCTGGCCGAAGACGGCGCCGATTCTCTGAACCACGGCGCGCCGGTCCCTTTGCGGAGACAGGCCATTAACGGAGACGCTCCCAGACGTCGGGTAGAGAATGCCGGAGAGCATCTTGATCGTCGTCGATTTCCCGGCGCCGTTGGGGCCGATGAAGCCTACAAGCTCACCGGGTTCGATGGAGAAACTCACATCGCGCACCCCTCGCGCCGATCAGGGCGAACCAGTCCCCTCAAAGCGCCGGCGATCCCCTTCTGCTTCCGGGTTACGCGAAAGGTCTTGCAGACCTCCTTCAATTCGATCTGAGCCATCAGGACCCCGCGCTCTCGTAGCGCCGCAGACCGGCGGCGAAGACGATCAGCGCCAGAGCCAGCATGGCGCCCCCGACAACCGGGGTCCACAGAGCCACATCGAGGGGCAGAGAAGTATTCGCGCTCTGGCCAAGAAAGTCGCAAGCCGGGTAGAACCCGATAAACCCGAGCGGCAGGACGAACGTGAGCAGGGCCTGCATCGGCCACGGATAAACGGTCAGCGGGTAGAAGGTCCCGCGTGTCATCAGCTCCATACTGGCGTCCACGAGGGGCTGGCTGCGCATGGTCCAGAAGGCGACCGAGCTGATCAGTGTAAGGTACGACCAGTAGATCAGGGTCCCACCGGCTATAACCAGGAGCACTTCGATGACGTGAACGGGCGTCCACGCGAAGCCAGCAAGCTCGGCGCCGTACAGAAAGTAGCCCAGGCCGATTCCCAGGTGCACGAAGCCAACCACGTTGATGCGGTTAAAGGAAAAGTGGAAGGTGATCTCCAAGGGCCTGAGTAGCATCAGGTCAAACTCGCCTCGCGTGACAAAGCGGTCGATCTGACGCGACTGGAAGGATAAGATCGACATGACGCCGCGGCTCATCAGACTGAGGCCGTAGAGGAACGCAAGTTGTGGAAAGGTCCAGCCCGACAGCGGCTGGAAGCGATCTACCAGGACCTTCAGGGAGATACCGATCCAGATGTAGTTGAAGCCCAGACCGAGGCAGATGCTGACCAGTGAGAAAGGATACTCCAGGGCGCGCTGAGTCGACAGGCGACCGTAGAGGACGGCTACGGACAGATGGTGGCGCACGTCGGCAAACACACTACCCCCCTTGGACGAAGAGGCGCCGTTGGGCCCGATCCCACACCAGGCCGACCGCTACGAATAGAACTACCACCCACCCAGCCTGCACGGCGAGGACGTGACCGGCCTCGACCGCTGGAATGCGACCGATATAGATCTCGAGCGGTGCCTGGAACGTATACTGGAACGGGAGCCATCGAGACACCTGTGCAACGGCGTCCGGAAACAGCCACATCGGTACGAGTCGACCCGACAGGGCGAAGACGAGGCTGTTACTTGACGGTGGTTACGTCGCCGAAGTCGGTGACCCAGAAGGCCGTCATTCCCACCAGAGCGCTCAACTGCCACAGCAGAAGAAAGCTCAACACACAGCTGGGCAGGAATAACATCCATGGTATCACCCCCGCCGGATAGGGAGGAGCCACGAAAAACAGCGAGATGGCGAAGACGGGCAGGACAAACTGGGTGAGGGCCGCCAACGAGCGTCCCACGTCCTCGGTCATCCAGTACCTGACCAGATTCACCGGGCGAATCAGATCGACCGCGATCTCGCCTGCGCGCACCTTGCCGAACAGGACGTTGTCTATGCGAATGGTGAAGCAGGCGTTCATCAGGACAGCGACAACCGCATAGGTGACCATCTGCGCCTCGGTGACACCGGCGACCTGGTCGATCCCCCGATACGCCGTGCGCCAGAGGAACACCGAACCGAGGAGGAAGAACAGATTGCGCCCGATGGCGGAGAGATACTCGAAGCGGTAGGCCAGCGCGTTGAGCAACTGGAGCTTCAAGACATAGGTGTATAGACGCATCTCACAAAACCACGGGGGGAGGCGACGCGGGAGACTCAAGCTAACGCGACTCGAGTAGACTGAGTAGCGCCTCGACTTCGCTCACCGGTTGCGAGCAGACCGCGTGGCGACACACGTAGGCCATCGCCCGTCCTTCATCGGTCATCTTCTCTTCCAGCAAAGGCAGGACTTGGGCCAGATCTTCCGGGCCGTCCGACGGATCGCCTCCCATCAGGACCTTGTGGGGCAGAAAGCGTCCGTGCAGGGCCTGTAAGAAATCCTTCCGGTCTTCGGGGCGGCCAACGATGGCAATCTCGTAAGGAGATTCCCGATAAAAATCGAGCGCACAGATCATCTGCGCACAACCTGAGGGAGCCCGGGTCATCAAGTCGCTGAACAGCCGGAAGGTCTGCTCTGCCTTTTCCCGCAGTCCCGCATCACCGCTCAGAGCAGCCAGGCGAAGCAGTACCAGGGCGGCTATCGAGTTTCCGGAAGGCGTGGCATTGTCAAATGGATTCTTGGTCCGCACGATGAGGTCCTCAGCCCCTTCCTCGGTGAAAAAGAACCCGCCTTTTTCTCGATCCCAGAAGCGGTCGATCATAACCTGGTTCAGTTCCCGCGCAGCCCGCAGCCACCGCATGTCGAGACTGGCTTCGTAGAGGTCGAGCAAGCCGTTGATGAAGCACGCATAGTCGTCCTGGTAGGCTGCCAGACGCGCGTGTCCATCCTTGTAGGTGTGCAGTAGTTTGCCCTCTTCGACCATGTGGCCGAGAATGAAACTCGCCGCGTCCTGGCCGGCCTGCAAATAGGCGTCAACCCCCAGCACCTGGTGCGCCCGGGCCATGGCGCTGATCATCAATCCATTCCAGGAGACCAGTATCTTCTCGTCCCGTCCTGGAGCTACCCGCTGCTGCCGCACCTCAAAGAGCCGCCGCCTGCCTTTCTCAATGGCCTGGCGGAAGGTCTCCTCGTCTGCCTTGAGGAAGCGGGCCAAGGCGGGTAGTTCAGTATCGACGTGCAGGATGCTCGTACCGTGCTCGAAATTGCCATCGGGGGTCACGTCGTAGTAGCGCGCAAAGAGTCGGGCTTCTTCCTTGTCCAGGACCGCTTCGATCTCGCCGGGCACCCACGCGAAGAACTTGCCTTCCTCTCCTTCGCTGTCGGCATCCTGCGCAGCGTAGAAACCCCCTTGGGGCTGCGTCATTTCGCGCCGGACGTAATCCAGGGTCTCCTGCACGATCCGACGGTAATAGTCATCTCCTGTCACCTGGTAGGCCTCGACGTATGTCCAGGTGAGCAGGGCATTGTCGTAGAGCATTTTCTCAAAGTGCGGCACCAGCCAGCGCTCGTCTACGGAGTAGCGGTGGAAACCACCTCCCAGCTGATCGTACATCCCTCCGTTGGCCATCTTCTTCAGACTGAGCTCGACCATGTTCAAGGCTTCGGCATTGCCACTCTTGCGGTAGTGGCGCAACAACAGCGACAGACTCATGCTCCCGGGGAATTTGGGTGGCGCACCAAACCCACCGTGGGTTCCGTCGAAGCTGCTGCTGAGCTGGCCGAAGGCCTTTTCCACTATGTCTTCCCCGACCTGCTCCCACGGCTCCAGCATTTCCGCGTTCTGCTGGAGCGTCGCCGTCAACTTGGCGGCATGCTCTTCGATGCTGTCGCGGTTGGTGCGGTAGTGCTCGGCCACGCCCTGCAGTATCCGGGGAAAACCAGGATGGCCGTGACGATCAACCGGCGGGAAATAGGTGCCACCGTAAAACGGGCGCAGATCAGGGGCAAGAAACACCGTCATGGGCCAGCCCCCGCTGCCGGTCATGGCCTGCACGGCGCCCATGTAGATTTCGTCCAGATCAGGGCGCTCTTCCCGGTCTACCTTGATGTTGACGAAGTGCTGGTTCATAAGACCGGCAGTCTCTTCGTTCTCGAACGACTCATGTGCCATTACGTGGCACCAGTGGCAGGCCGAATACCCGACGGAGAGCAGAATGGGACGATCTTCGGCGCGCGCGCGCTCCAGCGCTTCGCTCCCCCACGGATACCACTCCACCGGGTTGTGAGCGTGTTGACGCAGATAGGGACTGGTCTCGTCAATCAGGCGATTGGTGTGCTGTTCTTCTGCCATGAGCCGCCGTCCGATCAAAGTGTTAACAGGGATGTTCAGGCCAGATTTGGTGTCCTGTGGGACGGATGCGCTGTATTCGGTCAGGTCATCCAGAATATCCCGATGGGCGGTCACGCCGCAAGGTCGAGACACTTAAGCGGGGGGCTTTGCCCTGGTCAGAGGAGGCCGGGAGCGAGCCGTCCTCGTACCATCGGGGTGGAGACCTCACGAACTGTGATCGTGTGCTGGGCGCACTCGCATATCAGCACCGGCGCGTCCACGGGGTTTTCCCCGACAAACAGACCCAGTGGCGATCTCACGTTATTCACCACGACGTCGGTCAACTTCCACTTGAATTCACTGCATCCGGGACACCTTCCGAGTGGCTCGCCGCTGCCGTAATCGACCAAGGTCTTGAGCATTGTCGAATCTCCTCTTTTGCGTGGGCTTGCTTCATCCGACTATAAGCCGTCAAGTCACTAAATTTCCCCATAGCCTGCATGAGGAGATTCACGATGTCCAGGTATTGCGGGCGGTGAGTCAGGGAGGGCTAGGCGTGTGCACATACCGCCCTGGCCACTCGGCGCGGCAGTGATCAAAGGTGGTGTGGGCCTATCCTCTCACTCGTGCCTCAACGTATCTACGGGATCGTCCAGCAACTGGCGCACGAGCTGGCTGCGACGCGCTCCAGGGCTTTCGGCGGACGGCAGCCTCGACCTGCGACATCTGCGCTACCAGCGTCGGCCCCAGCGGCGCCGTCTGATCCGCCGCCACCTGAAGCGGCGAAAATGAGCGTGGTAGCGCCAGATATCCACGCCCCATTCACCGAAGTTGAAATCAAAACTGGATTACCGATTGCCGCCGTCCCCCAATCTATCAGCCCCGTGATGTCCAAATCCGACCTGGACCGAACCAGGAACTGATCTTCATGGACATCTCCGTGAATGAGCACGGGTGAGAGGTTGGCGAGTTCCACCATGATGGCGAGCCACGAGTGCGAGAGCGAACACTTTGTAGATCTGCAGCTCAACATCAAGCGCGTGCTCGTGCAGGCAGACTTCCGAGAAAACGGGCAAGAGCACCTTTCGCGTGCCGCCGCACGGCCTGCTCGGAGGGCTGTGTCGGTCAGCGCTCCTTCAGATAAGCGTACGGCTGCTGCCTCCACGGCATCGGACGGCCGCGGCCGATAACCATCAGTTCGTACCACTGGTCGCGGCGCAGGGTCACCTGGGTCGCCGCCGCCGCTTCGGCCACGTGGTCGGCGTTCGCCGTGCCCACCAGCGGGATGACGCCGCCGGGCAGCTGCATCAGCCAGGCCAGAGCCAGCTGCTTCCGAGTGACGCCGAGGTCGGCCGCGAAGCTCTCCAGCTGCGCTACGACACCGGCTTCCCGCTGTTGCTGCCAATCGCCGTGGCCGAAGACGCCCCGGGCGATCGCGCCCCCGTGCAAAGGACTCCAGCAGAGGATGCTCATCCTCTTCTCCAGACACACCGCGGTCAGCCCGGTCTCCAGGGGCTCGAGGTGCAGCAGACTGAACTGCGTCTGCAACGACTCCAGACGGGTATGAGCCGTCAGGGCCCGGATCTCGTCAGTCGTGTGGTTGCTGACCCCGGCGTAGCGGATCTTGCCTTCCGTCTTCAGCTCCTCCAGGGCTTGCGCCGTCTCCTCGGGGTGCGCCAGGTAGTCGACCCGGTGTGGTTGGTAAAGGTCGATGTAGTCCATACCCAGCCGTTGAAGCGACGCCTCACAACTGCGCTTGAGATAGTCGCGGGACAGGTCGTAGGCCTTGTAGTCGTAGCCGTCCACCATCCCCTCGAACACGATCCCGCACTTGCTGGCCACGATCACCTGGTCACGGGGGATCGCCGCCGCCCGCAAGGCCTCGCCCAACAGCCGTTCGGATTCACCGCCGCCGTACACGTCGGCGGTGTCGTACAGGGTAACGCCGAGCTCCCAGGCCCGGGCCACCGCCCGCTCGCCCTCCACTGCGCGATCCCCCGTCAGGCTCATGCCACCGTAGGCAATGGCGGATACCTCCAGATCGGTGGATCCCAGCTTTGTTTTTCGCATCAGTCATGCCCTTTGTCGATTAGTCGGCGTTCCCTGCAATCCAAGACACAGGCTTCAGAGTCTGTCGGCGCCCACCCCGGTCGATGCTCGACCGATTGTGTGAGGAGTCAGCTTAAGATACCACATCTCATAAAAGGCGTTCAATCAGGATTACGCCTTTCCTCATTCGGGCCGCTCTGAAGGATTCCTCTCAACGCCTGGCACGCCTCGCCACCCCAACGGCTGTCCTTGACATTGATAGGCCCGCCCTCATATAGATTGGTCAGCGATGCAAGAGAGCGATAACTACCCATCAGTCCTTTCCCACGCAGTGCGCGTAGGGATCGAAGTGAGCCGAATGAAGGGCTTCATCGGGGCCTTCAAAGGGAGAGGTGTGCCAGACCCACTCTGAAGAAGTGACGCATGCGCTGATAGCCTCCGTGTTTGGCACCCAAGTCGCGAGCGCCATAACCGCGAAAGGCCGGTGTCGCGGAGGCTAAGCGCAATCGACTGGTCCAGGTTGTAGACGCTGGCGGATACAGGCCTATCTGGACTTCATGTGGATGACCCGAGACTTCAGATTTTTCGCCATCAACGTCGTCTCCGACGTCATCCTCAGCGTCTCCGGACTGGTTGGGGTGTTCCTGCTGGCAGAGCGTTTCGCCGGAATCGGGGTGTGGAGCAGAGACCAGATGGTCTTCATGCTGGGCTACGCCACCCTGGTCGAAGGTATCCTCGTCATGTTTTGCAGCTACAACGTCCTGCATGTCAGCCGTCGCATCGGACGCGCCCAGCTCGATCACACGCTGATTCAGCCGCAACCGATATGGATGGCTCTGCTCACGAAGGTTCCATGCCTTTTTCCGGCTGCTGGGGTCTTATCGCCGGCTTGGGGCTCAATGCCTGGGCCTTTGTCCAACTGGAGATGGCCCCTGGTCTCGACTGGTGGCTTTGCTACGGAATCCACCTGAAGCTGCTGTCGAGCGTGCTGGCACCGACCTCGGGGACGGTACGGGCAATGGGCATGGATCCGATGCGGGACCGGGTGCGCTACGTCAGCCGCATCGGCGTGGTCTTCGGATGGCGCACTGACTGTGGTGGGACCAGCCGGAGTCGGCCAGCTTCGAGTGGAAGCGCGTGGTGTGGGACATCCCGCGCGATCGCTACGAGCGGATGCTCGGTTTGGCGCGCAAGCTGTTGGGTCTCGACGAGCTTTTCGACAGTCTGGCGCGGCAGTTGAGCCTGGGGCAGAAGATGCGGGCCGATCTGGGGTGACCCGTCGCGGTATGGATTCACGGCGGTGCGCTCATCATGGAGAAGCCGATTACACGATCGAAGGCAAGATTTGCCTGGGAGACGCCGATGCGGTTCCAACTCCCGACCCGTCCGGGCGTCGCGACCGCGCCTGCAAAGCGACTTTATCAACGGACTATTGAGTACCAGAAATTGCCGCCCCAACGGCCTGCACCGCGGCTTGGTTAACCAGGTCAGGATCCACAAACTCTCGCGCGTACTTCAGGGGCGTCACGTCGCGGAATTCGGCGTATGGGATCGTCGCGTTCTGCCTTCGGCAGCGGCTTTCTGATGGACGCGGTCACATTCACATCCGCACCCCGATCGAGCAACAGGCTCACCAGATCGGTCTGGCTCCTGGGGACTCGGAGGGATACCATGGCGTGGTACAGAGGGGTCCAGCTGCCAAAGCCATCGCTACTGATCTGCGCGGGCGCATCGACGTCGGCTCCCTGGTCCAGCAGCCACCTGGCTATATCCGGATCACCCCACTCGATCGCCATGTGCAACAGCGTCACACCCCTGAGGGGGGTCACAAACGCGTACACCGGCGGCAGCTCGATGCCCAGCTCGGGCGGGTAGATCTCCTCCTCCGCATAGCGCCTTGCCAACGTCCCCGGGTCTCGATCCAACTGCGCCTGCAACAGATCGGTTCGGCTTCGGTGCGCGGCCATGGGAGCGCTGTCCGGCAGGGCAAGTCCGGCCTGTTCGAGGACATTGAGGCAGGCCGACTTCCTCGCGGCATCCCGGTTGTTGTTGGCCAGCACGAGGGCCAGAGCGCTGCCGTGTTCGGTCACCGGATGCGCACCCCTGCAGATCAGGAGTTCGAGCATCCTGGGCGCCAGTGTATTGCTGGGCCGAAGATCAGCGGATAGGGCCTGCCGGACTGAGTGGTGGTGGAATTGACGTCGGCCCCCGAGCGCAGCAGCAGTTCCATGATGGGTATGTTCGCGTCGGCGTAGGAAGCAGCGCGGAGAGTGCGGTCGTCAG
>Ga0066376_10003050_pt1 | contig 15270 bp, 12 predicted proteins | sample Knorr_S15_td_Bot_FD_77009 | JGI IMG/M metagenome (GOLD analysis project Ga0066376, IMG submission 77009) | Marine microbial communities from Southern Atlantic Ocean transect - Knorr_S15_td_Bottom_ad_5009_LV_A | ecosystem: Environmental > Aquatic > Marine > Oceanic | place: Southern Atlantic... | reverse complement strand
GACGCGCTCGCACGCCCGGTCGTCCGGATTGCCCTCGAGCGCACGATCCTCGCCGATCTGGCGGTCGAACGCCTCCTTACCGGGACTCGTGCGATTGCGCTGGACACGCTCGTCTCGGGCCGGAAGGCCATTCCCACCGAGCTGATCCTGAGCCTGGCACATCAGTGCTTCTTGAATGGCTACGTGTGGAACTATGACCAGAAGGAAGAGGCTCAGGTCCAGTGGATCGTCGACTCGATCGCGGGTGCAGACCTCGCCGCGGACCCGGACAATGTCATGCGAGTGGCGCTGCTGGGCTGCTATTTGCCGCTCATAGAGTGGGAAAGGGCGGAGGAAGTCGCGACGATGGCGGCGAATCTGGGATCAGGCGCTTTTTCGGAGCTGGTGCTGCGGCAGATCATCGAGCCGTACGAGGAAATCCACTTGCAGGAGTTGCTGCCTACCTACGGTCCCTCGGTCGACGACATCTCCGACCAGGTGCGCGAACAGTATGAGGAACACCCCTACCCCCGTTGGACGACCGCGCCTCATCGCGAACCGGTAAGCGTGGCCGAGGCGTTGCGGGACATCGCTCCCTACGCCGCCATGCAGGGCTTGGACGAAATCGACGCGCCCGACATCCTCGTCGCTGGATGCGGCACCGGGAAGCACCTCATCGAGGTAGCCCGCCGGTTCCAACAGGCGAGCGTGACCGGCATCGACTTGAGCTTCGCGAGTCTGGCGTTCGCGGCCCGGAAGGCATCGGAGTCGGGTCTCGATCAGGTGAAGCTCCTGCAGGCCGACATCCTGGAGGTCGGCGATTGGACGGAGCGCTTCGATATCGTCGACTGCTCCGGAGTCCTGCAGCACATGCGAGACCCCATCGTGGGTTGGCGCATTCTCAGCGGGCTCGCCCGCCCCGGCGGACTCATGCGCATCGGACTGTACAGTGAGCGCGGGCGACGGAGCATCGTGGAGGCGCGCGACTTCATCGCGGACGCCGGCTTCGACGCCACGGTAGACGGGATTCGCGCAGCCAGGCAGGTGATCGCCAAGCACTTCGAGGGTCGGCACGCGGGCCCGGATTCGTGGCGTGATTTCTTCAGCCTGCCGGAGTGCCGAGATCTTCTCTTCCACGTTCAGGAGCACCAATTCTCGCTGCTGCAAATCGGGCCGATCCTGGAGGAACTACACCTCGAATTCGTCGGATTCGAGTTCGGCGGGCCGGAGGCGTTGGCGAGCTTCAGGTCGATACGCACCGCCCCCGGGGCGGAGCAGTCTCTGCATGACTGGCACGAGTAGGAGATTGCACACCCGCAGACCTTCGCTGGCATGTACCAATTCTGGGTCCGCAAATCCGCGGCGGAGTGAGCCGGCCAGCACCGTTCAGTTAGACGAGCCGTCGGCGTCGGTGCCAGCGGCGGTTCCCGGTGCGACTCCGTGGCGCTCCAACATCCACTGGTGGAGCCGTCCGAGTTGCTCGTGATCGAGCATCGTCTCGAGATCCCGTAACACGTTCGCGATCGGCAGCCCCAAGTGGTCTTGAACCTCGGTCCAAGCCGTATCGACCGAGGCCTGGTGGGACGAGAATATCTCGTGGGCTTGTGCCGTCTGCTCAGCATTCAAGTCCAGATGTGCCGTCAGTTCCTGGACCGCGGATTCGGGCTCACCACTCGACATGACGACAACGCTTCTGGCTGGTGACGCTCCGTGCCCGTGTACGATGACGACGCGGTCGAGGGCCACGCCGATCACGATCCCTATGACGAGAATCGAGGCGGCGCCTACCACGCCCCGCGTCGACTGCTTCAGTTCGCTCATCGCTCATTCTCCGTGGTGTTCAGCACCAAAGTCTCCATTCTGGGCGGCGCTTCCGACATCAAGATCGTCAGGGCGTGGTCGGGCGCGATGCCCAGCGCGTCCTCCACCTGCTCCGTGGCCAGCGCGTCACTCGGGACCGCGGGCAACAGCGAAACGGCGGCGATCGTGGCCGCCAACGCGCCCGTCGCGAGCGCCGTGGAAAAGCGACTCATGCCGGACCACCATTCGGCGGGCTCTCGGCGTGCGACGAGCAGCGGAACCGTGTCCGCGACGATGCGGTCGGTGAGGCCATCCCAATGCCGAAAGGCCTCTTGCACGACGTCCTCCGCGTCTTCGAGCGTCTCGGTGAACTCCCAGGCCACGGCCAGGGCTGGACGAACATTGCGCTCGACGACCTGCACGAACGCGCGCCCATCCCCCCCGCGAGCTAGCCCGACCAGCTCCTGGTCCGTGAATCCCGAATAGTCCATTCAATCCTAGGTTACGCGCGGCTACCGACTCTCGCGCTTGGCCACGAACTCAGTGGCCGGCATGCCGGGACCCGACATCTCGCCAATGTACTCGTCACCATCGACTGTACTCAGGAAGACCATCGTTCCGGGTTCGAAGGTCAGCTCGAAGTAGAGCTCGTGTCCGTCGAACTCGGCCGAGTGTAAAGCGATCTTGCCATGGTCGCCCATCGTGATGAATCCGGAGATGTCATGGCCGTCCATCGTGAGCTCGAGTAAGCCGAAGCCCCCCATGACGCTCAACTCCCACTCGCCGCTCACATCCGGAATCGCCCCGTGATCCTGCGCCGCCAGCGGTTGCGCCGCGATCACCGCCAGCGCCGCCATCGCCAAGGTCCAACCCATCGCCCGCCGTGCCATCATCGTTGTCTCCTGGGCCGTCTCGGCCCCGTCTGTCGAAGTTAGTGCTTCACGACGGGGTACTCGCGGCAGAGCCGTTCCGTTTACACGGGGGACTCAGGACCTGGTCGACGCGCGAGGGCTAACGGATTTCGAACGTCTTGCTCACACCGAAGACCAGCGTCTGATCTCGGCTCCCGACGAGGTCGGTAGTGCTGAAGATCAAGCCGATGGTGAGATCCAGCTCAGACGCAGTGAAGCCGTACCCTGCCTCCAGGTACTCTCCGTCGAACTCATCACCGAACGTGCCCACGGTGGCGTAGAGGCCGTCCTGCTCCGCCGTCAGACCGAGGAACCAATACCCCCGTGACAGCGGCGCCGAGTCGTACTGGCCCACGGCGAACTCGAGGGATATCGCGCCGACTCCCGCGCTGAGGTTGCCCTCCAGATAGGTGTTGTCAAAGCCCCCCGTGTAGAAGTACCCGGTGCCTCCGGCGCTCAAGCTCAGCGCTCCGATCTCGAGGCCGTAACCGGCGTAGACGTCGACTTCGTTTCCGTCCCCACGTCTGCGCCCCAAGCTCCGACGAACAGACCGGCCACCGTCGCGTCCATCCCCGCGCTGGCGGAGGAGGTCTTCTGTGGGATGCCGCTATAGAAGTAGTTGCTGGACCGACCGGCGTTGGCCGTGATGGAGGCCTCCTGCGCGCCTCCGGAGAACGGGAGCAGGAGGGCCGCGGACAACGCGGGGGCAATAACTCTTTTGATCATCGTCTAATCCTCTGCGAGTGTCGGCTGGCGGCTTCCGCGGCGCGTACGCCGGGCGCTAGGTAGAGACCGGTGTGACAGCCGCCGTGCCCCGTTCCTCCGTGCGAATCCTGTGCACCCCCTCCAGGGGCAGAACGAAGACCTTGCCGTCTCCGATCTCGCCGGTCCGGGCCGATCCGAGCACGGCCTGCACCGTCACATCCACGAAGGACTCCGAGACGCCGATGTCGATCATCACCTTCTCGGTCAGATCCATCTTCACGGAGGTGCCGCGGTACGTCTCGACGGTTTCTGCCTCGCCGCCATGCCCTTGCACGCGGCTGACCGTGAATCCCGTCACTTCGGCTTTGTACAGAGCCTTCAGCACATCGCCAAGGGTCTCCGGACGTACGATCGCTCTCACAAGCTTTACGATCGTGTCGTCACCGCCGAGGGCAGTCGGTCCCTCACTCGGCTCGCTAGAGAAGTCGATGTGGCGGTCACCGTTGGTGCTCGGGGCGCTTCCATTCAGCTCTTCGCGCAGCATGAGAACGGCGCCCTCACCGGTCGCGTAGCCTTCCTCCCCATGAGCAAAGAGATCCATGCCTCGCTGCTCGAGATCGGAGGTCGGCCGCAACGGCACGGCCAGCTCAATCCCCTTGAGGATGAGCACCGTCGCGATCGCGCTGTACGCGGCGACCGCGAGCACCGCGGCAGCCTGGACCCCGACTTGACCGGGGTTTCCGAAGAGGAGACCGTCGGCGCCGCTGGGATTCATCGCCACGCTGGCAAAAACCCCCGTCAGAACCGCGCCGGTAGCTCCTCCGACGCCGTGCGCCGCGAAGACGTCGAGTGAGTCGTCGAGACGCGTGCCTGCCCGCCACCGAATGAAGAAGTAGCTGGGGAATGCCGCGATCGCTCCGATCGCGATGGCCGACATCGGCGCCACATAGCCCGCGGCCGGCGTCACGGCCACGAGTCCCACGACGATCGCCGTGGCCGCGCCCACCGCTGTGATCTGCTTCGCGAAGAAGGCGTCCAACAGCGCCCAAGCTACCAGTGTGGCGCAAGGCGCAACGAGCGTATTCACGACTCCGAGCGCGGCCAGTTCATCCGCCGCCAGAGCGCTGCCGCCATTGAAGCCCATCCAACCGAACCAGAGCAAGCCCGCACCCAGCAGGACGAAGGGCACGTTGTGGGGGAGCATCGCCTGGCGGCCATAGTCCGTACGCGGCCCCAGGACCACCGCCGCCGTCAGCGCCGCTGCACCTGCGTTGACGTGCACCACGGTGCCGCCCGCGAAGTCCAACGCGCCCAGCCCCGCCAACCATCCCCCACCCCAGACCCAGTGCGCGACCGGCGCATAGACCACGAGACCCCAGATGGAGATGAAGGCCACGTACGCGCCGAAGCGCATGCGACCGACGACCGCGCCCGAGATCAGCGCTGCGGTGATGATGGCGAACGTCGCCTGGAACGCCATGAAGAGCATGTCGGGAATAGTCCCGTTCGGCTGCAACCCGACGCCTTTCAGGAAGGCCATCGAGAAGTCGCCGACCACCGCACCTCCCGCGCCGAACGCGAGCGAGTATCCGGCGACGGCCCAGAGCACGCCTGCGAACCCGAACGCGATGAAGCTCATCATCATCGTGTTCAAGACGTTTTTGGAGCGGACCAGCCCACCATAGAAGAACGCGAGGCCAGCCGTCATCAGCAGCACGAGGGCAGTGGACGTCAACAGCCAGGCGGTGTCTCCGCCGGAAATGACGGCATCTTCCTGCGCCGCCGCTAGATCCGGGGTGAGCAGCAAGCAGAGACCTGGGAGGGCGAAAAGAGCCGCTCGCGCGAGCTTGCCGTGCATTGGGGGTTCTCCTTTTCGGGTGTTGAGCGCTGGACGGGCACAGATTCGATGGCGAACCCATGTGGCAAGCGCCGTACCACCCGGAAAGGCAGTGTGCCGCGGTGCGACAGAACGCCGTAACTAGGTGTGGTAGAACGTGTTGAGTGACCAGCAGCGTTCTGGCGGCTCCATCCGTTGAGCGACATTTTCGTATGATACGCCTCGGAGCCGACGAAAATGTCGTGCTTGTCGTGCGCGGCGAGGCCTAGGCGGGCGTCAGATGCCTATGTCTCCCAGGAGGGACGGGAGGACGCCCGGTAACGAGCGGGGTCGATCCCGTACTTGCGCAGCTTGTAGCCGATGATGCGCGGACTCGTCTGCAGCAGCCGGGCGACCTCGGCCTGGTTGCCGCGCGAAGTCTTGAGACTGTCCAGGAGCAGGTCCTTCTCGTAGTTCCCCACCGCGACGTCCAGGGAGACCTTAGGTAGGGTGCCGGACAGCTGTGCGGTCTGGAGTGTCGCGGGAAGGTCGTGCCCGTGGATCACTCCCCCAGCGCATACGAGCACGGCGCGCTCTATGCAGTTCTCGAGTTCTCGGACGTTGCCAGGCCAGTGGTATGCCATCAACAGGTCGATCGCGGGGGTCGAGATGCGGCGAACGCTCCGGCCCAGCACGGAGGCATACTTTTCGGTGAAGTGATCGGCCAACAGAAGGATGTCGGGCTTCCGATCCCGCAACGCGGGCATGAAGATGCTAAACACGTTCAGCCGGTAGTAGAGATCCTCGCGAAAGACCCCCTGTCGCATCGCGCCCTCCAGGTCGCTGTTGGTCGCCGCGATCACCCGAACGTCGACCCGGACCGGCTCCACGCCACCCAAGCGCTCGAACTCCTTCTCCTGCAGCGCGCGCAACAGCTTGACCTGAGTGGATGGGGACAGGTCCCCGATCTCGTCCAGGAAGAGCGTCCCCCCGTCCGCGAGTTCGAAGCGCCCTTTCTTCTGCTCGCGCGCGTCCGTGAACGCGCCGGGCTCGTAGCCGAAGAGTTCCGACTCGATGAGGGTGTCCGGTAGTGCGCCGCAGTTGACCTTCACGAACGGCCCCTCAGCTCGGGGGGAGTTGTAGTGAATGGCGTGCGCGACCAGCTCCTTGCCCGTCCCCGACTCGCCTCGGATCATGACGGTCGTCGGACTGCCCGCGACTTGCGCGACCTCTCGATAGACGTCGCGCATCTGGCGGCTGTTTCCGATGATGTTTCGGAATTCGTACCGCTCCCGAAGCTCTTGGCGGAGCTGGTCGTTCTCCATCAGCAACCGTTGCCCCTCGGTCTCCACCAGCGTGTCGACCCGGATGGCCTGACCGATCATGGAGGCCACGACCTCCAGGAATTCGGCCTCGCGCCCGAAGTCCCGGTCCCGATCGTAGGGTAGCGCCACGCCGAGGCTCCCTTTTGCCTTCCCGTCGACCTGGACAGGGACGCAAACGAAGCTGAGCTCCTCGAGCCCGCTCTGTTTCCAGACCTCGGTCCGGTCCAGGAAGAGAGGCTCCTGACTGACGCGGGGCACGATCACCGGACGTCCGCTCTCGACGACACGGCCGGTGATGCCTTCCCCCAGCCGGTAAGAAGAGCGACGGCGAACCTGCCACGTCATGCCTGTGGCCGCCTCGATGTTCAACTCGCCGCTCTCGTCGTCGAGCAAGGTGATCGCTCCGCTCAGCGTGCCATGCTGCTGCTCGAGAATCTCGAGCAGTCGAACGAGCGCGGTCCTGAGGTCGAGTGCAGAGCTCAGCGTCTGGCTGATGTCCAGGACGGTGACGAGCTTTTCTGCGTTCCCGGCATGCATGAGGCGCTTGGGGCCCGGGTCCTTGTTCGGGAATCCTCGGGCCGACGAGAGCCCTGACGGAAACTCAGTATGGCATTTTCGTATGCCGGGCGCCACACAGCTACAATTTTGTCGTACTGGCGCCGAGCTGTTGGTGCGGAAGAGCCAGTGTCAGAATCACTGGGCCTGAAGCGTTGAGTAGATGAAGCATCCATTAGGCAGACTCGATCACGGACGGGGGTGGGTATGGGAGTAGGGTGGCGGGTGAGGCTTGGTGTGGGACCTGGGGTGTGGCCGAATCTGAGCTCGAGTCGTTTCGCGCGCGCCGCGGCGGTCGCGGCGCTACTGCTCGGTCCGGCTTTGGAGGCGTCCGCGCAGGATTCGACCGTGCGGGTCACGGGCGTCGTACGCGAAGCGGAATCCAACGCGCCGGTCAGTGGTGCCTTGATTCGCATCCCCGAGCGAGGGCTCCAGACGCTTACCAGCCTCGGGGGAGGCTTCGCTTTCGAGGCCGTTCCCGACGGCACCTACACGATCCGCGTCGACCGCATCGGATACGCCGTGATCGAGCAGGTGCTCGTCGTGGGAGCTTCCGACATCACCCTACCGCTCTCGTTGGCCACGGCAGCCGTCGAGTTGGGCGCGATCGTCGTGACTCCTGGGCGCTTCGGTGTGATGGGGAACGCCGCGGTCCGTCAGCAACAGACGCTGACGCGCGAAGACCTGGAGACCATTCCCCAGATGGGAGAAGACGTCTTCAGGGTACTGCGTACGATCCCGGGGGTCGCCGTCGACGACATTTCGACCCGACTCAACGTGCGCGGCGGATCCGACTTCGAGCTCCTGAATCTGCTCGACGGAATGGAACTCTACGAGCCGTATCATCTCAAGGACTTCGACGGCGTATTCGGCATCGTCGACGTGCAGTCGATCGGCGGGATCGACCTCATCACGGGCGGCTTCGGCGTGTAGAGTACGGCGACAAGCTCACCGGAGTCTTCGACATGAGGAGCCGCAACCCGCCCGTGAGCGGCGCGCGCACCACGGTCGGTCTGAGCGTCTCCAACGCATCCGTCATGACGCGCGGGTCGTTCGCCGAGGCGCGCGGCCAGTGGCTCTTTCAGGCCCGTCGCGGCTATCTGGATCTCCTTCTGAAACTGACCGACAGCAGCGACGACAATGAGGAGCTCTCACCTCAATACTACGACGTCTTCGGCAAGGCGCAGTTCGACCTCACGGAAAACCACCGGCTGGCGGCCAACTTCCTGTACGCCGGCGACGACCTGACGTTCATCGGCCCCGAGGGGCGCGTCGAAAGTACTTGGAGCAGCACATACGGCTGGCTCACCTGGGACGCAGTCTTCGGAGGGGTCTCCCTGACCACGATGGCGTTCGCCGGTCAACTCGATCGAGGCCGTGACGGCAACATCGACGACCCCGAAGCGCTGCGCGGCCCGAACCTCCTGTTCGTCGACGATCGCAGAGCCTTCAACTTCGCCGGCGTAAAGGAGGACGTGCGCATCGATCTCGGTGAGCGACTGTTCCTGAAGCTCGGCGGGGAGGCGAAGCGGCTCACGGCCGACTACGACTATTTCAACGCGTCCCGTCGCATCGCACTGCTGCCGACCGGCAGCATCGGGAACGTTCACGACACCATCGACGTGGATCTGGAACCGACGGGAAGCGAAGTGTCGGCATATGTGGCCGCGTGTGTGCGACCTGTCGATGCGCTCACCGCCGAGGTCGGAGGCCGCTACGACCGCATCTCGCATACTGGGGACGCAAACGTTTCGCCGCGTGTCCTCACCGCCCTTCAGGTGGGCGACGCCACGACACTGCGCGCGAGCTGGGGCAGCTACTATCAGTCCCATGGACTACATGAGCTCGAGGTCGGCGACGGGGAGGAGCAGTTCTACACCACCGACAGGGCCGAACAACTCGCTTTGGGGGTGGAGCACCGTCTCGAGAATCAATTGAGTCTTCGCTTGGAACTCTATCGGCGCTCGATCGACGACCAACGGCCTCGTTTCCTGCATGCCGATCGCGAGATCGACCCCTTTCCGGAAGCGGAGGGAGACCGAATCCGCATCGATCCGGGAGAGGGCCGCGCTCGCGGAATCGAGCTGCTCGCGGCGTTGGACAGGGGCGGCCCATGGGCGTGGTCCGCGAACTATGCCCTTTCGCAGGCCGAAGACCAGGTCGACGGCGTCTGGGTGCCCCGCACGTTGGACCAGCGCCACGCCTTCGGTTTCACGGCGGGGTATCGCCCCGGCAGCGCGTGGCGGTTTTCGTGGACGTTTCAAATCCACAGCGGGTGGCCGGCCACGCCGTCGAGTTTCGCGATCGAGACGCTTCCCGACAGCACGCTGGTGCTCGCACGGGAAGTCGGGGAACTCAACTCACTCCGCTTGCCAGCGTACCACCGGCTCGACGTTCGGATCTCCAGGAACTTCGCAGTCGAAAACGGCGTGCTTCAGGCATACCTCGATGTTTTCAACGTCTACAACCGTGCGAACCTCCGCGGCTACGCGTTCTACCCACGCGGGAGGAACGGATCGGTCGGGGTCGTGCAGACGAACGGCGAGGAGTTGCTCCCCATCCTTCCGACGATCGGGTTCCGCTGGGAATTCTGAGCTCCCTGGACCCCTTTGCACAGACCGGGTACCATGCCGGTCCACGCGGTCCCACGGGGGCACGTGAGTCCATCGGGTCTAGTCCACAAGGAGCGGAATGGTGCGGATCGACGGGAGGCGCGGCCGGTGGGCCGTAGCTGGGTTATTCACGCTGGCGGGGGTCTTCTCCCCGCCTAGCGTCGGGGCGCAGAGCGCCGCTTACTTGGACTTCGACGCACTCACGAGCGAGCTGCGCTCGATCGTGAACGGCTCGAGCCTCGCGAGCATGCGCTCGCTCGGCACCTCACATCAGGGCCGAGAAATCTGGCTGATCGAGATCGCCGACAGATCGGGTCCGCCGGTAGCCCAGCGCCCGGGCGTCTCGGTGGTAGGGCACCTGTCCGGCGACCCCGTGGTGGGCAGCAGCCTGGCGCTCGAGACCGTCCGGTACCTTGTCGGCGCCGGCGCGTCCGACGCGGACCTGACCGAGCACGTTATCTACGTGGTGCCACGGCTCAATCCGGACGGGGCCGAGGCGATGTTCAGCGGACCGCGTGACGGGAACCGCCTGAGCGCGGTCGAGTTCGACACCGACAACGACGGCCGTATGAACGAAGACGGCCCGGAGGACCTGAACGGGGACGGTGTCATCACGGTGATGAGGGTGCTCGACCCACTCGGTGCCTACATGGTCGACCCGGACGAGCCGCGCCTGATGAAGGAAGCCGACGCTGCCGAAGGTGAGACCGGAACGCACACGCTGTACTGGGAGGGGATCGACAACGACGGCGACGGCTTCATCAATGAAGACGGGTTCGGCGGTGTGGACCTCGACCGCCACTTCCAGCACGAGTACCCCTACTGGGAGCGCGACGCCGGCTTCAACATGGTCGGCCAACCCGAGGCTCGGGCGCTCATGGACTTCGTGATCGCCACGCGCAACATCGCCGCGGTGGTCACCTTCGGTCATACCGACAATCTGGTCACACCTCCGGGAAGCAGTGGGAGCCTCACGGGCGCGACCGAGCTCGAGCTCAACGGCTTCGCGGACGTGCCGAACGCCGGCATCTTCCGGGAGGGCCTGTTCGGCACGCCTTTCCAGCAGGGTGGCCTACGGCTTCGTGGTGCTCAGCCTGGATCGGACAACGACCCCAGCTCGGGACAGCGTCCGGCGACCACCGTGAACAGCGCCGACGTCGAGTACTTCGAGAAGGTTTCTGAGGCGTACAAGGAGATCACCGGTATCGAAGAAGTAGTGATCAACAAGACCGCGGCAGGCGCGTTCTTCCAGTACGGCTATTACCACTTCGGCGTGCCCAGCTTCAGCACACAGGGGTGGGGGCTGCCGAGCGTCGAAGAAGTCGAAGAAGACGAAGAAGACGAATCGGGCGACGATGACGAAGCAGGAGGCGGGGGCAGAAGCGGCGAACGGGGCGGCGGTTCGGACAGCGGCGACGCACGCGTTCTCTCGGCCCTCGACGCCGCAGGCGAGGACGTCTTCGTTCCCTGGTCCACGTATGATCATCCGGAGTTCGGCGAGGTGGAGATCGGAGGATTCCGGCCCTACATGGTCGCCAACCCGGACGAGTCACTGCTGCCGGAGCTGGGCGCGGCGCACGGCGAGTTCGTCGCGCGCCTCTCTACGATGCTGCCCCGCGTGCGCATCGTAAGTACAGAGGTCGAGGCGCACGGCGGCGGGGTCTTCACGGTTACTGCGCGAGTTCAAAACACAGGGTACTTCCCTTCGGCGTTGCAGCACGGCGTGCGCTCTCGCGCCGTCGATCCGGTGAGCGTTCAGATCCAAGTCGATCCGGGCGACATCCTCACGGGCGCTTCCAAGACGCACATGATCCAGAGGCTGGAGGGCTCGGGCGCCACGCAAGAGGTGTCCTGGGTAATCCAGGGTCGGGAGGGTGCTTCCGTGGAAATCCGGGTGCGGGCCGAGAAGGGTGGGTCCGACACCGCGACCGTGACGCTGAGGTGATGACGATGACGACGAGGACTTCGATGTTCGAGATGATCGCCATGAAGCAGCGTTTGACGGCGGCGGTCGTGATGGCTGTGGCTATCCTGCTCGCCGCTCCGATGTTGGGCGAGCTTCGACTCGACGCACAACAGCGGGGCTCCGACCCCGAGCACACCCTCCCGCTTACGTGGGACCGGTGGCTCGATCACGACGAGATCGGGGAGCGCATGCAGCTGATGCAGCGCACCTGGCCGAACTTCCTGTCGCTGCAATCTCTCGGCAGCAGCTTCGGGGGTCGCGAGATGTGGCTCATGACCATCAACAACCCCGCAACGGGAAGCGAGCTCGACAAAGCGGGCATGTTCATCGAGGCGAACGTGCACGGCAACGAGATCCAAGGTGCCGAGGTCGCGCTGTACACGATCTGGTACCTGATGGAGAACTACGGCGAGATCGAGGGGATCACACGCCTCGTGGACGAGCGCGTGTTCTATGTCCTCCCGACCGTGAACCCGGACGGACGCGACTACTTCTTGGACAACACGGGCTCTGGAGCGCGAACGGGGCACATCCCGGTCGACTCCGACGGAGACGGTCTATTCGATGAAGACCCTCCGAACGACCTGAACGGCAACGGAGTTATCGAGCAGATCCGGAAGTACACGCCCGGCGCCGGCACCGCCCGGGTCAGTGACCAGGATCCACGCATCATGGTCCCAGTAGAACCCGGGAGCGTCGGCGACTGGACGATGCTCGGCTCCGAAGGCATCGACGACGACAACGACGGCCGCGTCAACGAGGATCCGGTCGGCGGATACGACCCCAATCGGAACTACGGGTCGGACTGGCAGCCCAACTACATCCAGGGCGGGAGCATGGATTACCCGTTCCAGCTTCCCGAAGCGCGGGCCATCAACGACTTCATGGTGACGCGCCCCAACATCGCCGGCTTTCAGTCATTCCATAACTCGGGCGGCATGATCCTGCGGCCGCCTGGATCGGCCTGGTACGGGCAATACCCACGCGCGGACGTCCGCGTCTACGACGAGCTGGGCGAAACGGGTGAGCGCATGCTTCCCTTCTACGACTACCTCGTAATCTGGCGCGGTTTGTATACAGTGCACGGTGGGTCGATCGACTGGACCAACGACGGGCTCGGCATCATCTCCTTCTCGAACGAACTCTGGAACGGTGGCCAGTACTTCAACAGCCCGCTACTCCAGGAGCAACAGAGCGGCGACTCTCCCATATCGGGGCAGCAGTCGCGGTACTTCTTCGATGATCTGCTCGAGTTCGGCGACCAATACGTGGAATGGGCGCCCTTCGATCATCCGATCTACGGGCAGGTCGAGATGGGCGGCTGGCATAAGCTGTCGGGTCGGGTGAACCCGCGCTTCCTGAGCATGGAGCTCTTCCATCGCAACATGTCGTTCACCCTGTACCACGCCGACATGATGCCGATGATGTCCATCGGCGAGACGACCGTCGAGCAGGTGAGCGAAGACCTCTATCGCGTCAGGGTCGACGTTGCGAACGAGCGCCTCATCCCGACCATCACCGTGAAGGGGCAGCAGAACAACATCGTGCGCCCCGACCTGCTCAGCGTGGAGGGCGACGTGAACATCGTAGCCGCCGGCTGGGTTGCCGATAGGAACCGACCTGGACCGACCCAGATGATCGATCAGTCCGAGCTCGACCGGATTCTGATACGGAGCGGCGCGCCCGGACGCTACACGCGCACGATCGAGTACCTGGTGCGCGGTTCGGGTTCGATGACGATCGAATATTCGTCCCTCAAGGGCGGAACGGTGCGGACGACGGTGCAGCTGAGGTAGATACGATCGCGCGGTCCGGGCACCACCCGGGCAGCGTGGTCGGTGAGACGGGGTCGGCGCCCAAGGGAGGGCGCCGACCCTGTCTTGTCTTGGCTCTCGACCACGCACACGCTCCCCCCCTACATTCGCGTCTTCGTTCCAACACCGTTTCCGGAGGAATCCGTGCGCCGCGTTTCGAGCAAGCAGGCCCTGTTGATGACCGTTTCCGCGCTGATCGGGGCAGCCCCACTCTCTGCACAGATCCCGACACCGGAAGAACACTTCGGCTTCGCCATGGGCACGGATCGCGAGCTCGCCCGCTGGGACGACATCCTCGAGTACTTCACGATCGTGGCCGACGGATCAGACCGGATTCAGATCGACACGGCCGGACCGACGACGCTCGGGGCCCAGTTCATATCGATTACGCTGTCTTCGCCGGCGAACCTGGCGAGGCTGGATGAGATCCGGGACGCCTCGAAGAGGATTGCTTCCGGGAGGATCTCCAGGGAGGACGCGGAACGTATCGCGGACAACACACCCGCGACCGCGTTCATCAACCACAACATCCACTCGACGGAGATCGGCTCGTCGCAGACGAGCGTGGACCTGGTCTACCTGCTCGCCACCGGCGAGGACGACGTCACCCAGGAGATCCTCGACAACGTGGTGACGGTGCTCATCCCCTCCGCGAATCCGGACGGGCAAGTCCTGGTCACCGATTGGTATCGGCGGAATCTCGACACAGAGTATGAGCGCGCGCGCATGCCCTGGCTCTACCACCACTACGCCGGTCACGACAACAACCGTGACTTCTTCATGGCGAACCTGATCGAGACGCAGTACTGGATGCAGCTGATGTATCACGAGACGTATCCTCAGCTCTACCTCGACCAGCATCAGATGGGAAGCAGCGGCCCGCGCATCTTCGTGCCGCCCTACCCCGACCCGATGAACCCGGACATTCATCCGCTCCAGTGGCAACAGCTGCGCTTCATTGGCGGCGGCATGGTGGCGGACCTTCAGGCACAGGGAAAGAAGGGCGTGGTCACGGGGTCGATGTACCGCATCTGGGGCCAGGAGGGAGCGCTCTCAGGACGGTACCACAACATCGTGGCCTTGTTGACGGAGACGGCGAGCTCTCGCATCGCGAGCCCCGACACGGTGTCGATGGCGGCTTTGCAGCGGGGCGCCCAGCCGGGGCGTGGCCTCGGTCAGTACGGGTTCCAAATGGCGTTCGTCGACCCCTGGATGGGTGGCGAGTGGACGATCGGAGACATCGTCGACTACCAGACGATCGCGGCGCTGTCCTTCCTCGAGCAGTCGGCCAAGTTCAGTGAGCACTACATCATGGGCCGCTGGCAGATGGGCTCCGAGACCATCCGGAAGGGTGAAGAGGAAGGTCCGCTCGCCTATGTGATCCCGCTCGACCAGCACGACCCGGTGGCCGCGGCGGAGATGGTGGACCGCCTCCTCCTGCAGGGGCTGGAGGTGCACCGAACGACCGAAGCCTTCGAGGCGATGATCGAGCGCAATATGTGGAAGGCGCCCGACGCCGACGCCGAGGATGAGGATGAGGATGAGGATGAGGATGACGCCGCGGATGAGGATGAGGATGCCGACGGGGATGGCGATGGTGCAGAGGGCGGCGACTCTGAAGAAGCTGACGACGACGAGGACCACGACAGTACGAGCGACGAGGACGAAGCCGAGGACCACCACGACGCGAGCGACGAGGACGAAGCCGAGGACCACCACGACGCGAGCGACGACGACGCGGCTGCGCACGACGACACTCCGCGCACCTTCCCGGCAGGCTCCTGGAT
>Ga0066376_10003046_pt1 | contig 15302 bp, 14 predicted proteins | sample Knorr_S15_td_Bot_FD_77009 | JGI IMG/M metagenome (GOLD analysis project Ga0066376, IMG submission 77009) | Marine microbial communities from Southern Atlantic Ocean transect - Knorr_S15_td_Bottom_ad_5009_LV_A | ecosystem: Environmental > Aquatic > Marine > Oceanic | place: Southern Atlantic... | reverse complement strand
TCTTCGACCATCGCAACGGCGCCGTTGTGGTGTTGAATCATGTACACCAGAAACAGCTTGTCAAAATCAGAGTCCCGGGCCTCGTCGAGTTGCTGAAGTTGTTCAGAAGAGAGCATGCCGGGCATGTGGACGTTGTGCTCGTCGACGCCGAGCAACATCAACATTCGCCCTTCAATCTGAATCTCAGGAACGGCCTGTTCACGATCTCGGAGCCAGGTCTGCATGGTGACAATTTCGTCCTTCTGCGCGTTTATGATGCGTGCACATAGCCGCTGAACCTCCGGATTGGCACCGTGGGAGGGCGCGAAGCCGGCCATGATCAGAGCCTGGGCGTGATGCCCGATCATACCCGTCATAAAATCGACGTCAGCCTGCGATACACGCGTAAGCGCGCTGTCCTTGCGAGCCCAATACAGGGCTTCCAGCTCTGATGTCGAGCTCGCAGCAGTATCAGTCAAGGTACCGCTCGTGGCGCTGCAGCCTGGGGCTACAAGTACGACCACGAGAGTCGCGACTGGCCAACACTCGCGAAATGCATTCATTCCTCTTCAGCCTGTCTGTGTGGGTTCAGATCAACGGGCCCAAAATATACTCCATCACATCGATGTTGCGAAACGCCAATCCTGTCGCCCTTCATGTTGCTGTGCCATCAGAACTTGAACCCGCTACAGGAACTCAGTTTTCTGCAGTCGTGAAACTGAATACCGGTTCTGAAGTCAGCCCGGCCTCGCCTCAACCCGTTATCCTTTAGGCGTTACCCTTTCTTGTGCCTATTCACGTAGACTTGAGCGAGTGCATGGAAGCGGATCCGAATAAAAATCCTGAAGAAACGACACCTGAGTCGGTTTCGGAGCCCTCAGACGCACCAGAGGATTCGGCGGTCGTTTCTCATCCCAGCGCTGAGAAACCCTCTGAAACCAACGCCGAGAAGGGCAAAAAGAAGAAGAAATCGAAGGGTTTAGGGACGAGTAGAGGCATCGAAACCATGTTTCGCACCTCGTATCGGGTGCATATGAATTTGAGCGCCCTGGCCGATACCAAAGCGAACATAATGATCAGCATCAACGGCATCATTATCTCGATCATTATCGCTTCCATATCTCCCAAGATCGACACCAACCCATGGCTGCTGGTCCCGACTTTTGTCATGCTGCTGGCGTGTCTCGGCTCCATTATTTACGCTGTTCTCAGCGACCGCCCGCGGGTAAGCAGCAACGTGGTTACGCTCGAAGATGTCAGAAATAATCGAGCGAATATCCTTTTCTTCGGCCACTTCGTTGGGCTTTCTGAGGCGGATTATGTGACGGGAATGACCGAACTCCTGAATAACTCCAGCTCCCTCTACTATAACATGATCCGCGACATATACGGTCTCGGAAATGTGTTGCAGCGCAAGTTTCAACTTCTCCGAACGTCCTACACCATTTTCATGATCGGACTGGTGTTGGGGATATCACTTTTCATCAGCGTGTACGTGTGGATTGTAGTAACAATGGGTGCCTAACGGGGCTCGAAAGTTCGCCCATGGCCACGCGTCAAGGCGAATGCATCTATTTCGATTTGATAAAAGATGACCACTGATTGAGTCTGCGGGTTGATCCCAGGCTGGTTCCTGCTGAAACACGGTACGAAGATTCCATTCCTTCCTGATGACGTGACCACCTCCCACAACGACGAGGACTCGCTCGCCTTTCGTGATGAGGATGATCAAGATTCGCAGCATGTGAGCAACTTCACCGGCCGGTTAGACAGATCCAGCTGGCGAATAGTGGCGCCATGTATACAGGCAGAGATCACCTTCGATCAGCACGAGACTCGGCAGACCAATGTCCAGATTTCGTTTTACACTGCGTTTCATAGACGGAGCGAATAAAAATGGCTGTCCGTGAATCGGGAGAGTCGAACATAATCTATTAATAGACTATTGCACCGACAGGTAGTCCGTGTAGGCTCGGGCGGCATGTTCGCGGAAGTCCAGAAAGCTCGGCGTCCAGCCCGTCGCCAATGATCGGCTATTTTTCGTCCTGACAGATTTCTGCAGCAACTCACGAAGATGCTTGTGTGCTTCCTGTCCATTTGGCGGGGTAGGAGGATATAGTTCTACGAGCGTTTCAACTACCTCTTTCGCGGTGATCGCACTGCCGTCGTATGCATGGAAAACTCCTGTTGCCCGCTCTTCGGCAATCGTCGCATAGAGGGAGGCTACGTCCCGTACATGCACCATCGGCCAGCTTGCAGCGCTAATCCCTTCGACGTCAAGTCCAGCCACGACATTTTGGGGGAGCATATCCCACAGGTAGCCTCCCGTTCCCCCGTAAACGAATCCCAGTCGAATAACCGCCGCGGACGTTCTCGACTCGATGACATCCTTTTCGGTCCGCAATCGCCAATCGGTACCGGAGGAGTCAATCTCTTCGAGAAAGACATCATCGTCGTTAGGCCGGGGCGAATACAGATTTCCGGTATAGATAAAAAATATCCCCTTCGAAATCAGGTACTCGACAAACTTGTTGTCAAGCTCGCTATTCTCCTTGCCTGCGCCCGAATAGCCCATCGCACAATGGATGACGCAGTCGCAGCCCTGCAAGGCATCGCCTATCAGCTCGAGCTGACTGAGGTCTGAAAAACACCAATCGATGGATTCGGCAGCAGCGGTACGCGCAGAAGGCTTGCGCGCCAGACCGGTCACCCGGTGGCCGCGAATCTCCAACTCTTCAGCGATGTGCCTTCCGACATAGCCAGAGGCGCCCGTTAAAAATATCTGCATCTTAGAATCGGCTTGATGATTTCAGGAAACGGTACACCCGGCACGACGCAGGTGGTCGCGATGGGAAGCTTACCCATCTCCCTGATCTGTTAAGATCTGTTCCGAGAGAGATGCCCCAAATCGTGTTTTATCGTCTACAAAAAACGCGAGAGTCGAATATTTTTGCTTGGAGCCGTAGAGGCCACGAACAGTTCCCGGATCTTCGAGGTGCAGAATGACATTGTGCTTCTCCAGAGCAGCCAGCGGAGACAGCGAAAGAGCATTTTCGGTCACGTCGATCGCTTTACTTGAAAACTCGAACGAGGCAATGTTCGAAAGCTCAATTGTTGCTTCTCCCATGATGCCATATCTGAGAAGCAGGGAATGCTTTTCGATCACGTAGGGGCGGCGCGTAAGCGATCGTGCCATCCCATAGACCTGGACGCCCGTGTAAACGCTCAACCCTGTCAACATCCACGCAGCCACATAACTCCATTGCCTGAGAAGAAAATGTACCGCCGTCATCTCAACCAGGATCATGACCAGAAGGATGCCGAGCAGGGCAATGGTTCCACTCTTTCGGTGATAGGTGAACTCGTTTGGGCCCAGCTCAATCCGTTTCCAGGACAGAAACCCGTAATAGAAAACTCCCATCTCGGTTACCATCGCGTAGGCCAGACGCTCAGGAAGGATCTCTCCAGCTACCTCCTTCAGGGTCGAAAATATATTTGGATTTTTGCCGACTTCGGTCTTCAGGCGTTTGACAACAGCGCGTCCTTTCCAGACAATGAACACAACTACCCCAATCTCTACCAAGGGAAGGATCCAGGTTTTTACCGTCCCCAACAGTTCCTGGTTGGACGGAGGCAGCACGAGACTCGCCACAACGATTCCAACAACAAAAACGGGTACTGTTGTCAGATTCGGGATATTCCTGCGGCGGATAAGAAGAAAATAAACCAGGGGTACCGAGAGAACCAGATCGATTGTAACGCCCACTGAAAGCAAGGATGAATGCTGGCTGAACAGTCCGGAATTGACGAGAAGCACAATAGTGATTACCATCGCCAACGGAGCGATGATAACAATCAGATTACTGCTGAGTGCCGGATTTCGGTTCATGCTCGCTCGCTACTTTCTGCTCTCTTCGTACTCTGCAATCATCACGTCTCGAGGAGTACTCGCAACCGCTTCGGCAATGGTGTCCAGGGCTACGTCCTCCAGTCTCCGAAAGCGTATGCAGGATTTACCCATGTCCAGCTTTTTCCCGGCCCGCTCAAATCCGGTTCTGATCCTCTTCCGCATTTTCTGAGGGTCATAGTAACAGCTGATGTGGAGCGAGACATAGCTTTTTCCGTTGCCCAGTGCGAAATACGAAAGCGCAGAGCCGTTGTACGAGTGGGGATACTCTTCGAAGGGGATTTCATAGTTGATCACTCTCATACTCATGGTCTCCGAGTAACCTTCCGGAAGATTGTCGACGATAACATCTCTTATTGGGGAATCGATCTCTTTCCGCTCCGGTGGAAGGTATGCGATGTAATCGTCCACTGATGATGTTAGTGTTTCTGCCATGACAAACCTGTGCAAAAAGCGATTGGCGGTAATGAGCATTCATAGGAATCGCGGAGCCGATCCACCGTTCCCTCCCATCGTGGCTTTATTTAATCATCAAATCAATGGGTGCGCGTGCGTACGAGGCTACCCCAAGATATTCAGTTTCCAACCACAATCTCTTGATGAAACGAGAACACCTGTCGATCAGTCGGATCAACCTCTACGCGTACCCAATGGACCTGGGGCTCGCCGAACACCTCCACCCTTGTAAAATTCTCAACCAGGGTTCCATCCTCCCGGTACAATGGTTTGTCAACCCTGAAAACGTGAGTATCACCGACAGCCAGAACGACTTGACCCTCGAACGAGGCCGACTCTTCTATGAGCAGAGGAATGAGCGCTTCAATTCCTGGTTTTGGAGAGAGGCAGGTTTCGCATGACCCTCGGACGATTCCAGGATTGCCCCAAACGGCCCAGGGATCAACTTGAGTTGCCAAAAATAGCCCGGGACTATCCAGGGACCTGGCCTTCGAAAACGCTTCTTTGATCCACCCCATCGCCGCCTCCATGCGCCGGGTTGCAACCAGCGAGTCCGAAGGAGGTCGGGTGAGACGAATCAGATGAACCGTCGCAAATACGATGTTTTTCTGACTCCACATGGCGTTTTCAACAAACTCAGGATACTCCGCATCCGCGCTCTGTGAGCGAACGACGAGGGGCTGCCCCCCGGAAGATTGCTCTGGATTCGCGAAAAAAAGTGAACGCAGAAATTCCAACCTCTCGTAATCGTTCCAACTTCCAGCCGGTTCACGGACGCAGTCGAACCAGTCGTTGTCTCCAGGTGTGAATATGAACGGGATTTCAAAAGTTTGGAAAAGATCATATCGACCTCGCAGGACTTCGTCTGAGCAGGACTGAGCACCACCCTTTATGTCTCCAAGATGGATCACCCATTTGAGAGAGGCTCGTTGGTTGACGTCCTCAATCAGTCGTTCAGCCTTCTCGACGTTTCGCTCACCGTAGGGATTGTCTCCAAAGAGCGCGAACTCGAAACTAGAGTTTGAACCCTGACTGCAGGACATCAGCGAGAGCGCCAGCAGGAAAGCAACCGGACCTTGTCTTTCGAAAAATCTAACGTGCTTCATGGATCAGATCATGTTGATTATTTCCGCAACTCCGTTTCGACTCTCGTTACTCCAGCTTGACCCAGGCCTTCTCCAAGACAGCTTAAGGCCGCGTGTATGGTGGGACCCAGTTTCTGGAGAGCTAGGTGAGGGGTGAAGGCTCCTAGCTCGGCCACTCAGGTGCGGGTCGGCCCATCCACACCCAGACGATGTAATCGGTGAGAGGTGGCACTTCCTCCAGAACACGGAGACGTCGAGCTACTTGTCCCCGGTGGTGCATGCTATGAGAAGTCAGTTGGTGCAGGGTGTCCAGCAAGGTCGTTTCGGCGGCCTCTCGCCCGAGTGTTCTTTCAAAGTACTTGGCCCAGGGAAGCACCGCACTATCCGCAAGATCCTCGTCGGAAATGGAGTCGAGATATTTGAGAGCTTCCGGATAGAAACTCGCTCCCCATTCCGACTGCTTGGCAGGCGACTCGAATTTCTCTCGCTTCCAGCGGACGAAAGGCCGTTCCAGCCACACGTTCAGAAAGGAATGCTGCGTCACGTGAATGTGCATGAGCGTATCCAGAACATATTCGTCGGTGTTCGCCGTTGCTGATCCAAGGACAGATTCCCAGATACGAGCGTCTGCCCATTTCATATGGAGATATACATCTTTGAGATGCTCGTGGTTCATGACAACATTTGGATTGGCGTTTGGATCAATAAGTCACAAGTATCGCGAAATGGGTTGGATCAAGAATCGGTGTTCGATCTGGCTACCAGCCAGCCGCCGATTGAACCCGCTATTACGCGGCCAATATTTGAAATTGCATACATGGTTTGAAATTCTGTACCGCTCGCGACGAGTATGCTGATATCGATAGCGGCAACAGCGACTCCCAGGAGCAGGCCGTTCAAAACAGGCTGGCTAGAGAGCCCCTTTGCGACCCACCATCCGCCGAACAGCGTGAATCCAAACCCAGCTAGCGGACCAACCCAGTAGCCAAGACGCTCGGCATAGGCCTGCAATGCTTCTGGTTCGGCAGGACCAAAAATAGCGATCACAACCACCAGGGCCGCTACGGCTAATATTTCTGTGACGACGGCGATGACGGCGATTCGAATTACTCGATTTTGCATGTCAATACCTTCTGGATGCGCCGGCAACTAAGCCTGACAGATTATCGCCGAGTCAGATGATCTATCCATTGTAGGCCTTTGAGATCAATCATCCAACCATCTGAATCGAGCAGGCCTGGTCTTAGGACCACCCCACCGAGCACTTCAGCCGGATCATATTACCTGATCAAGAGGTTCGGCTGCATAACTCACTTAACCGTTGGGACCCATGAGAAGAGCTCATCTTGGAACGATTGTGATCCTCCTTGCGGCCGTCTGCGTCGTGCCGCTGAAACCAGCGACGGCGCAACAGCCCGCCACGGCGACCCCAGAACAACGTTTTTTTGACTGGACGGAGCTGGAACATGATCTCGCCGTGTATGAGAATCGTCGCCAGCTCATGGCGCAGACCCTGTACGAGCAGGGCGTAGACTATTTCATGGTCCCGAGCGCCCATGGACGATCACATGGAACGACATTCCGCCAGACAAACGATTTTATGTACTTCACGGGGCTGGAACTGCCCCACTCCGTCCTTGTGATGGATGTAAAAGGGGAACGATCGATCATTTATGCCCCTCGCCGAGATTCCCGTTTTGAGAGTGCTTCGCGAGCGAATGACTTTCCCGGTCGTCCGCTGGCCGACGATCCGAAAATTGGGCTTATGGCTGGGATCAGCGAACTGCAACCTTACACAGATTTCGAAGGGGTGCTCGCCTCGTGGATTGGTGAGGATCGGAGGCTGTCGATAAATCTCGGAAGACCGGGCATGATTTCTTCGGTCGAAAAAGACTTTATCATGGATTGGAATCCCGCGATGACGATGCTGAGTCGCATTCTTGAACTACACCCCGGGGTTACTCTGGAGAACGCGTATGATGCCATCGCGCGCTTGAGAATGGTCAAGAGCCCCGAGGAAATCGATCTCCTGCGTAGAGTAATCTCACTGACAGAGCAGGCAATACAACATGCTGCGGGATTTGTCAGGGAGGGCGTAGATGAGAGAATGCTCGAAGCCGAGCTTGAAGCCGTCTACAAGCGAGGCGGGGCGCAGCGGCTGTCTTTCTCTTCCATTATCAAATCGGGGCCGAATTCGCTTTGGCCGTGGAGAATTCTCGCGGCGCACCATGATCGACGTAATCGCCAGATGAACGACGGCGATCTGGTAATATTTGACGTTGGAACGGAGCTGAACTACTACATCAGCGACGTTGGAAGGACGTTTCCTGTTTCTGGATCCTTCACGGCGCAGCAGACCGAAAAACTGTCCATGATAACCGCGGTGTCCGATGCGGTAATAGCAGCCGTTCGCCCGGGCACAACTTTGTCACAACTCCTGCAGATCGCTGTAGCTGCAACTCCAGAAAACGAGCGTCAATACATGCAAACGGGAAGTTTTTTCGGGCATCACATCGGCATGACGGCTGGAGACCCGAGCTTGATTGGGGCCACGCTCGAATCCGGCATGGTGTTCACAATCGAACCGTGGTACTACAATCATCATGACGAAATTTCTGTATTCATCGAAGATGTGATTCTTGTCACAGAAAGCGGTGCTCAAGTGTTGACCTCAGCATTACCGAGGGATCCTGAAGAACTCGCAGCGCTGGTCGGCAAGCGCTGATGTCTACGATACTTGCGCGGTGCGCCAGTTAGCATTTTTCAGAAGAAGGAATTACCATGTGGCTCTTGTTCGGCCCGCGAGCTTCCCGCAATGACGGATATCATCGCCGAATAGATACACCCACACAAAAGGCGCGAAGAAATGAAAAAGTGGATCTCGATCGGATTGGCCGCTGTAGTTCTGTTGATCGGTACGTTCGTTGTCGTAAAGAAAGTCTCACCCGTATCGTGGGGATGGTGGGGTACTTATAACAGCAGCGCAAGCGTTGCGTTGAAAGGACATGACCCGGTTGCTTACTTCACTTCCGGCGAGGCTACGCTTGGTGACAGTGAGATATCATTCGACTGGGGCGACGCAACGTGGAATTTCTCAACCGCTGAGAATAAAGCAATGTTTGCGCAAGATCCGGTGTCCTATGCGCCACAGTTTGGGGGATTCTGTTCGTTTGCGATGAGCAAAGGATTTACGGCCGATATCTCCCCGGACGCATGGCATATCGAAGCGGGAAAACTGTACGTATTCGCGGATCAGAACGTCAGAGACGACTGGGTTTCCAGTATCGGTGAAGGCTCCCTCGACGCGTTAACCACAAATTGGGCGACGCGATAGCGACTGCCGGTATGAGACTGACGGACGCGAATCCACAACAAGTGGACTAGTTGCCCACGATCGCCAGACCCTGTTTGAAGACGATGTCAACCGGGATACCCTCGTCAGAGAGTCTGTCCAAATCCATTTGGAGTCGGCTTCCTACCCGAGCGTATTCGTCGACAAAAGCCGATACACCGTCATAATCACCATCGCCCTGGAATCGAAGGATTTTCTCCGTCAGAGCGTTCATCGCGTCGATCATCTTATCGTAGTCTGCGCTGTACGTTCCGGTTTCTTCATCACGCGTGAAGGCACCCATCTCACTGAAATAGTTGAAACGGATCATATTTGCCCGGCCGTGCGCACTCGATGCACCAAATCGGATCGAGCGAAAAATGCTCGCCAGAAAGGTCACCATGTTTTCGCGGATATCCGCTTCGATTTCGCCTTCTTCGATCAACTTGGAGACCATATACAGTCCGAGAACGTCTGCCTTTCCTTCTTCGAGCGCCGAAGCGTGCTCCTTGAGAGCACCGCGAACAGTTGAAGAACCATCCAGCGTGTTCTTGATGCCAAGACCGTGCGCTACTTCATGGAACATGGTATTTCCGAAGAACGCGTTAAATGAAATGTATTCCCGCTGGTCGTCGACGATCAGAACTTTGGAAATGGGGACGAGAATCTTGTCGAATTTGGCTTGCATCGAATTCTTGAGCTGCAAGCGGCGCGTACCCTTCTGAAGCTGAACCTCTTCGTCGTTGGGCAGATTGATGGCGATCGTCTTGGATCCGGCGTTGGTATCACCGGCGTAGTAGATCACATCATAGGCGTTCAGATCAGAATCCGTTCCTGGCGTTTCCTGCTTGTATTCAGGTGGAACGGGAAGCCCTTCCTGGAGCATGGGAAGAAGGGAGGCATAACGGGATAGCCGATCACTCCAACTCAAATCCTTGATGAGAACGAATGCTTCCGCCGCGGCTTTGTATCCATAGAGGCCATCCTCATAGGTCTCAATCGGCCCGATGACGATGTCGATGCGGTTGTCCTTCATGTCCATCCACGCGAAGTCGCTCTCCTGATAGTCAGAAGAGGTCAGTGCCTCTGCGCGAAGTTCGAGATAGCGCTTCAATCCGGGCTCGTCGGCAAAAACCGATGCAGCGCGAAGCTCATGCGCAGCGCGCTCCATGTGCTCAGAAAACACATCGTGATAAGCAATTGGTGTCAAGCTCTCATCAGCATCGCGCACGACCATCGTGTAGAGGCTTGCCAGGTCTGAATTCGATGCAGCAGCGGCTTCAAATTCTTCTTTGGACATGTCCGAAGGGTACATGTTGGCTCCGGCCGGCTTGTCCCCCACTCCGTCGATGAACGGCGCATTGCCATCGATGCGGTCCCAGGGGCCGTAATTGATTTGCGCAAACTCGCGAAGGGCAGGGTCTTCGATCGAGCCAAGAAGTTCGTCACGATCTCCGTATGTCTGCATCCAGAAGATGGCCTCCATTTCGTCGGCAGCCGCAAACAGATGGGGAAGCATTTTACACTCATTCTCGGTCAGAACACTTAGATCGGTCGTAAGCGTGAATGAGGTGTATTTCGAAAGCAATCCACGACCATAATCTGATCCTTCCGTCATGGTTACATCAATGCTGTTCATGGATTCCTCGTTCGAAAGAGACGCTGCGCAGTCGAACGAATCCGAAGACCCGGTGCCATTCTGGCATCCGAAAAGTAGCAGGACTGCTCCGCAAATCAGAAGCGTGATTCGATTCATCGTAAATACCTTTGCACTTTTTCGATTAGACCTCTGTAGCTCAGCTAGCGTCGCGATCGAGAGCCGCCGCCCCGGTCCTGGCCTCTCCCCTCTTCTCTATTATCGTCATTTCGACCGCCTTGGCCCGAAACCGGACGCTTGTGGAGCGTCTCGTGGTAAAGATCGTCCAACAGCATGGCAAGCAGTTCGGGCTCTTCATCTGCGAGGTTTCCGACCAGGGGTAGGAAGCGTTGCATCCGCTCTTTTTCAAGATTGGATAGATCTCTGAAGGTAGATTCCAGCACGACGGTCAATCTGTCCGTAACGCGTTGGGCTACATCATCATCTCCTGGTACATCGTGTTGTGTCATGGGAATGGAATAGCGCTGCCCAATGGCAAGCAGTGCTCTTTGTTCTTCAATGGAAATGAGTACCAGTGCGGTTCCGGTTTTTCCGGCTCGAGCCGTTCGACCGGCCCGATGCACATAGTATTCGTGGTCCTGAGGCAGATCGTACATGATCACGTGACTCAGGTCGGAAATATCGATGCCCCTTGCCGCGACATCCGTCGCCACCAAGAATCGAAGTTTACCGTCTCGGATCTTTTGCATCACCTTTTCGCGAGCCTTCTGCGAGAGGTCTCCAGAAAGGATGTCTGCATCAAATCCATAGTTCTTGAGAAACTGACCCAGGTACTCAACATCCCGCTTGGTGTTGGCAAAGATGATGGCTGATTCAGGGTTCTCCATTTCGATAAGCCGCGCAAGGACGCGATCCTTGGCCATCTTCTCAACCCGGTAATAGCGATGTTCGATGGCATCCACGCTTACGTTTCCCGTGCTGAGGGAAAGGAAACCGGGATTGTTCAGAAATTGCCTCGACAGATAGCGGACGCGCCTCGGAATGGTAGCGCTGAACATACAGGATTGCCGTTTTGGAGGCAGGTAACGCTTCAATTTGAGCATATCGGGGTAGAAACCCATCGACAGCATCTCATCTGCTTCGTCAAACACCATCATCCGGAGATCGTCCAGGATGAGTCGGCCCTGCTGGATATGATCCAGGACCCGTCCCGGGGTTCCGATGATTACCTGCACGCCGGCCTTCAGAGCTTTTATCTGCGGTTCGTATTTGACGCCGCCATATATCACAACGCTCGTGAACGAGTGTGCGGCGCATAGGACCTCAAATTCCTCATGAATCTGCCGCGCCAATTCGCGTGTCGGAGACAGAACGAGCGCCTGAGCTCCCTTCTGATTTTCGTCGAGCAGATTGAACAGGGGAAGCAGAAAAGCGCCAGTCTTTCCCGAGCCGGTTTGAGATTGAACGATCAGATCCTGACCATTGAGCAGATAGGGAATGGCCTTCTGCTGAACCGGCATCAGCTCCTTCCATCCTATCGACTCGACAGCTTCGCGCAATTTGTCGGGGAGGTTCGAAACCGTAGCAGAGGGCAGGGGCGGATCGGGCTCAGCAAAAATACTACGGGCCTTCTCTTCACTTCGCTCAGCCTGAGCTCGCGTTGTCAGATCAATTCCCGTAATGAAGCTCCTTTTAGGGCCGTTGGACATAAACTATTTGACAGTGGTTACAATTAAGACAGGTGTTACAATTACATGGCTAGGCCACCGTCCACGTGCAGCACGTGACCAGTGACATAGGAAGCTTCGTCGGATGAAAGATACAGCACGGCCGACGCGATATCAGCCGGTGTTGCAGCGCGCCGAACGGGGACCGCGCCCAACATGGCCTCTCGGGCCGCGTCAGAGAGATTGGAGGTCATGTCGGTCTCGACATATCCTGGCGCTACCACATTGACTGTGATACCCCGTGCACCCAATTCTTTTGCAAGGCTTTTGGAAAAACCGATGATGCCGGCTTTCGAAGCCGCATAATTGGTCTGTCCTGCATTTCCCGTGACTCCCACAATCGAAGACATGTTGACTATGCGCCCGCTGCGCTGGCGCATCATTGGGCGATAGGCCGCTTTAGAATAGTTGAAAACGCTCTTCAGATTGGTACCAACCACGGTATCAAAATCTTCCTCGCTCATCCGCAGCATCAGACCGTCGCGGGTGACTCCAGCGTTATTGATGAGGATGTCGATGGATCCCCAGTCGGCGACGATCTGGGCCACTGCCGCTTCAGCAGCCGCAAAGTCAGCTGCGTCAGCCTGAAATGCCTTTGCTTTCCCACCGGCCTCGCTCAGCTGTGATACCAATGCTTCGGCTTCTTCGGTGGAGGATCGGTACGTGAACGCGACGTTGGCTCCGCCAGCCGCAAATCGCTCGACGATCGCCCTTCCAATTCCTCTGGTGCCGCCGGTAACGAGTACGTTTTTGTCTTTAAAATCTGCTTCCATTCGCCATTCTATCTGTTATTCGTGTCGGTTAGGTCGATTCTATGTCCGCGGTCGTAGATACAGATCGCGTCGCGAATTCCCTTCCAAGCGTTCTCTTGACGAGTCCGCACAAGACCTTTCCGGCTCCTATCTCGACGAAGTTACTCGCGCCATCTGCTTGCATCGCACCAAGGGTCTGTGCCCAAAGTACAGGAGCTGTCAGTTGCTCGACCAGCCGGAGCCGGATCTCATCAGGATCCGTGGTAGAGCGAGCCGTCACATTGCAGTAGATGGGACAGGAAGGAGAATCGATATTGAGCGCGGCGAGCGCTTCAGTGAGCCCCCCCGTCGCATCGTCCATCAGCGGCGAATGAAACGCTCCCGATACCGGGAGAGGAAGCGCTCGCCGCGCACCACGTTCAGGCGCCATCTCGATAGCGCGTGAAACCGCATCTACGTCTCCCGAAATGACCACTTGTCCCGGTGAGTTGAAGTTGGCCGCGCGAACAATCCCGTCCTGAGAGGCATCTGCGCAGAGTTTCTCGACATCCGCATCCTCCATTCCAAGAATGGCCGCCATTGATCCGGGTCGAATCTTGCCAGCACCAGCCATGAGTTCACCACGCAGGCGAACCGTCCGAAGTCCATCCTCGAAGTTGATGGCTCCCGCAGCTGCCAGAGCGCTGTATTCTCCGAGGCTGTGACCTGCCACCATCTCTGGCTTCAGAGCACCGCCTTTGATGGCAGCGAAAGCCGCTAGAGAGTGCACAAAGAGAGCTGGCTGGGTATTCTGGGTCTGCGTCAACCGCTCCCTGGATAGCTCCGCTTCTGATTCATCCTTCGACCCGAACATGATATCTGTCAACGAAAAGCCAAGTACTTCGTCGGCTCGCTCCAGAACGGCGCGGGCAGGCGGGCTGGATTCATACAGGTCGGCAGCCATCCCGACAAATTGAGAGCCTTGCCCTGGAAATAAAAACGCCGTTTTCGACATCATCTATGCTCCAAACTTGGAGCCATCGTAGGCCCATTTTACGTAGGAAGCTCCCCATGTGAAGCCTCCGCCAAATGCTGCCAGAATAATATTATCTCCCGGAAAAAGATCGGATTCCCAGTCCGAGAGGCAGAGGGGCAGGGTCGCGGCGGTCGTGTTTCCATATCGTTCAATATTGAGCATCACTTTATCCATAGTAATACCCATCCGACGCGCGGTAGCATCAATGATGCGCAAGTTGGCTTGATGAGGCACGAGAAATTTAATGTCATCTCCCGTAAGCCCATTTTTCTCCATGACGTCGCCGGCGACGCCAGCCATACCCTTAACGGCATGCTTGAAAACAGATGGTCCTTCCTGATGCAGGTAGTGTAATCGCTTTTCCAGCGTTTCCGCCGATGGTGGATGCAGACTTCCTCCTCCGAGCATTCTGAGTGCCGCCCACTGAGAACCATCCACGTGCTCAATCGAATCGATCACACCATTCCCCGTTGAATCGGGTTCCAACAATACGCAGCCCGCACCATCGCCGAACAGAATGCACGTCGTGCGATCGGTGTAGTCCACGATGCTGCTCATTTTATCCGCTCCGATGATCAACACTTTGGTGTGCTTTCCCGATTCAATGAAGCGGGCACCCGTAGACAGAGCGAAAAGAAAGCCAGAGCATGCGGCAGACACGTCGTAGCCCCACGCATTTGTGGCACCCAGGTTCGCCGCGACCAAGCATGCCGTGGCGGGAAAAAACATGTCTGGAGTAACGGTGGCTATGATAATGAGGTCCAGTTCCTCTGCCGATATACCCCGTTTTTGCAGCATCTCCTCTGCTGCCTTCGTGGCCATGTACGAAGTCGCCTTCTCTGGATCCCGGAGTATGCGTCGTTCCTTGATCCCGGTTCGAGACTGTATCCACTCATCTGACGTTTCGACCAACTTCTCGAGGTCTGCGTTCGTCACAACGTCCTCAGGAAGGAAATGTCCGATCGCCGTTATGGCTGCTCGTACCTGTTCCATGTCATTTGTGGGGTGGTTGAAAATCGGGTGTTGTGTCGACGCACATTCTGAACGGTCTCAAATGCATCAGCTGAAAACCTCTGTGATAGATTCAGAAACTCCGCCTCTAATCATCGTATCAGCCGCCAGAATAAGATTCTTGAATGCATAGGAATCAGAGCTGCCGTGTCCGATAAAGACGGTGCCATTCACTCCAAGAAGGGGTGCACCGCCGAACTCCTTGTAATCGAACCGAGCACGCACTCCTGAAAGAGCCTTCGCAACTACGCTCTGGTGCTCTGGACTCATTTCCAGACGCTGCATTTCGGCTCCGATCATCTTTGGCAATACCGATGCGACGCTTTCACCGAATTTGAGGACAATATTTCCGACAAAGCCATCGCAGACGATTACGTCGGCAGCATGAGTCATGATATCGCGGCCTTCAATATTGCCGACAAAACGAATATCAGCCTCGGCG
>Ga0066376_10003045_pt1 | contig 15305 bp, 13 predicted proteins | sample Knorr_S15_td_Bot_FD_77009 | JGI IMG/M metagenome (GOLD analysis project Ga0066376, IMG submission 77009) | Marine microbial communities from Southern Atlantic Ocean transect - Knorr_S15_td_Bottom_ad_5009_LV_A | ecosystem: Environmental > Aquatic > Marine > Oceanic | place: Southern Atlantic... | reverse complement strand
TGGCCAGAGCAACTGCCGATTCGCCCATGGAGTCTCGCAGTTTCCCGTCCAAAGCCGGCGACGGTGTCTCCTCAATCACCTTTTGATACCGCCGCTGGACGCTGCATTCCCGTTCCATCAAATGGATGGTGTTACCTGAGGCGTCTGCCAACACCTGAAACTCTACATGCCTGGCTGCTGGAAAGAAGCGTTCCAAGAACACCCGGCCATCACCGAAGGCCGATGCGGCTTCCCGGCTGGCGGACTCCAAGGCTGGCTGAAGTTCTTCTTCAAGTTCCACCAAGCGCATACCCCGGCCACCACCGCCGGCCGCTGCTTTTACCAGAAGGGGATACCCCCACTGGGATAAAAAGCCTTCGTGGTGGGTTTCTCCCGGTTCCCACAGCGGTGAACTGGGAACAACGGGCACCCCTGACTGTGTCGCTGTCTCCTTGGAGCGTATCTTGTCGCCTAGGAGGGAGATGGTTTCGGCATTGGGGCCGATGAATACCAGGCCAGCAGCGGTACAATCGGCGCTGAAGGACGGATTCTCGGACAGGAAACCGTACCCTGGATGGATGGCCTCCGCCCCGGATTCCTTGGCCAAGGCAATCAACTTCTTGCTGTCCAGGTAGGTCTCTTCCGCAGACACGCCGTCGAGGGAGTAGGCTTGGTCGGCCAACGTAACGTGAGGGGCGATTATATCCGGGTCGGAATAAACAGCAACCGTAGAAATACCCATGGCCTGCAAAGTCTGCAGGACCCTGACAGCTATTTCACCCCGGTTGGCTACAAGGACTTTTGAAAACATAAATATAACTGGACGACTGTTCTATCCCCTACGCGTGATGCCTAAAATGACGTGGGCCATTAATCTACGGAGGAAATCCCCCTCGGTCCCCCTTTACGAAAGGGGGAAGAGGATGGTGGATTTTCGGGGCTTGTTACATGCGGAAGACGCCCCATTTGGACTCGGGTATGGGGGCGTTGGCTGTGGCGGCGAGGCCAAGGCCCACCACGTCTCGGGTGTCTTTGGGGTCTATGATGCCGTCATCCCACAGCCTGGCGGTACTGTAGTAAGGGCTTCCCTCTTCCTCGTATTTCTCCAGTATCGGCTGTTGCAGGTTCTCTTGGTCCTCTTCAGTCATGACTTGGCCTTGCCGCGCCAGTTGTTCGGTGCGGACGCTTACCAACACTCCCGCCGCCTGAGGTCCGCCCATCACCGAGATTCGGGCGTTGGGCCATGACCACAAAAAGCGTGGCTGGTAGGCCCGGCCGCACATTCCGTAGTTGCCTGCCCCGAAGGAGTTGCCGATAATCACGGTGAACTTGGGCACCGCAGCATTGGAGACGGCCATGACCATTTTCGCCCCGTCTTTGGCTATGCCTTGGGCCTCGTATTCACGCCCCACCATGAAGCCCGTGATGTTCTGCAGAAACAGGAGTGGTATGCGTCTGTGAGCGCATAATTCTATGAAATGAGCCCCCTTTAAAGCGCTCTCGGAGAACAGAATCCCGTTGTTCGCGACTACTCCCACCTGATAACCCCAGATTCTGGCGAACCCGCACACCAACGTGTCGCCGTAATTCTCTTTGAACTCGTGAAAACGGCTGCCATCAACGATGCGGGCGATTATCTCCCTGACGTCGTATTGGTGCCTGGTGTCCGCTGGCACGATGCCGTAAATCTCCTCAGGCTCGTAGATGGGCGGCTGAGGGTCAAAGATTTCCTGGCCGGAAAAATGGGAAGCGCCGAAATTCTCTACAATGTCGCGAACGACGGACAGGGCATGTTCGTCGTCCATGGCGTAGTGGTCAGCCACGCCTGAAAGCCTGGTATGCACATCAGCGCCGCCCAAGGTTTCCGCATCGACGATTTCTCCGGTGGCGGCCCGCACCAATGGCGGCCCAGCCAGAAAGATTGTCCCTTGGTTTCGGACGATTACTACTTCGTCGCTCATGGCCGGTATGTAGGCTCCGCCAGCGGTGCAGGAACCCATAACCACTGCCACTTGGGGAATGCTCTTGGCCGACATTTGGGACTGGTTGTAGAAGATTCGGCCAAAATGGTCCCTGTCGGGGAAAACCTCGGCTTGCAAGGGCAAGAATGCGCCGCCCGAATCCACTAGATAGACGCATGGAAGCAGGTTTTCCAAGGCGATTTCCTGGGCTCTCAGGTGCTTCTTGACGGTTATGGGGTAATAGGTGCCGCCCTTCACCGTGGCGTCGTTGGCAACTATTACCACTTGTCTGCCGTGGATGCTGCCAATGCCGGTGACAATGCCGCCGCCTGGGCTATCGTCATCGTACATTCCCCATGCGGCGAGGGTGCTGAACTCCAAGAACGGGGTGCCGGGGTCCAACAGCTTCGAAATTCGGTCCCGGACCATCAGTTTCCCTCGGCTGAGGTGGAGCTTGGCCGCATCGGTGTCTCCCCGCTCCCTGATTGTTCCCATGTTGCCCGTCAGCTCGGAGACCAGGGCTTGCATGTTGGACTGGTTGCTCAGGAATTCCGGGTCATGAGTCTGGATTTTAGAATCAATCGCTTCCATTTTTATTAACAGCGCAATCTAATACAGGGTCTTGAAAATCAGGCGTGAACGCGGACCGGCTATATGCAAGAATGGTAGCGTCGGCGAAGAAACTTGTCCACTAGTCGGTGATTCGACAGGCTCACCATTTTCGGACGCTCCACAAATGCAGGGTGGACGAATCGACTTGTTGCTGACGGTTATTGAATAATAAGCTAGGATGGTGGCAACATTTTGGAAAGCAGTCCGAAATGACACCCTGAGCATAGCCAAGGGTCTCAGGCGTAGGCGCCGCCACCCCGGATGCTTCGCCGCTGTGGCTGGCTCAGCATGACGTTTTAAAGTTTTGGAATCACGAATTTGGATTCAATCTAAGAAATAGATTATCCAAAGTGTAAGGGGGACCACATTGGTATCGGAACAAATCGACCTGAATAGACTCAATATCGTGGATGTCCACGTACACGTTGGGCCAGAATTCGGCTCCCGGGATCACGACGCCCTGTCCCTCGCACAAGAATTAGCTTCGGCGAACATGAAAGCGGTCATGAAAAACCACTTTATTTCAACTACCGCTTTGGCGTCACTGGCTCGAAAAATCACCGGTCAGACTAGCGTATATGGCAGCGTGGTGTTGAACCATGGTGTGGGCGGCGTGAATGTGCAGGCGATACGAGCGACTCTCAGCGGCAACAAAGACGATGTCAGGAACGCCCATGAGGAAGTACGCGGAAAAGAACCCACGGTGGTGTGGATGCCCACCTTCCATTCCAAGTTGCATCTGGAGACCTTCGGCCACGATTACCTGCCCGAATGGGTGGGCGGCGACACACGGTTCACTTCAACCAGCGCCGAAGTTAGCCCCTGTGAGGTGGTGGACGAATCGGGCAATGTGCTTGAAGAGGTCCAGCAAGTTCTAGAATTGATTGCCAAGCATGATTTGGTGCTTGCCACCAGCCACCTTTCAAAGGATGAGATTACCGCAGTCGTTAGAGCGGCGGTGGCGCACGATGTCCGTAGAATCATCATCACCCACCCATTCTTCAAGGTCACCGATATGTCCATCGAGGAACAGCAAACCCTGGTTGACTTGCACCGGCAACTGACCGGTGGAGAGCCGGAGCACCAGTTGTATCTGGAATATACCTACACGGGTAAAACGATAGACGGGATAAGTTTCGAGCTTTACGCTGAAGCAATCAACCGGATTGGGCTGGAGCATGTGATTCTCAGTTCCGATGCCGGTCAGACCAGGTGGCCCAGGGACACCCAAGGTCAACCGGTGGAAGGCGGTGTCCAAGCCCTGTCGGTGACCGAATGTTGGAAGCTATTTATCCAAGATTTGGCCCAAGCCGGAATCTCAGAAAAAGCAGTGGTGGAGATGGCATCAATCAACCCATCCCGGTTGCTGGGTATTAATTAGGTCTGCAGTCGCGACGTTTTCTGGATTCCGGCCTGCGCCGGAATGACGGGCAAGGGCCGTGAGTGACTGTCAAAAACGAATATCAGTAAACCTACACATTAAACAATTGCATCAAACATACAGGAACTTCGAGCCTGGGCAGAAGACAAAAGATATGGGACTGCTGATTATTGAGGGCGCCACCCACACGTCCATAGGCGTAAACTACCTGGAAGAAGCGGAAGCATTCTACGGCGATTTTCTTGGCCTAGAGGCCAGGGGCAGGTTGGACTCATGAGTATCAAAGGCGTGAAAGCGCTCACATTCGACACAGGCGGTACGATTCTCGATTGGCATACTGGATTTAGCAAGGCGCTGGCCGATGCCGGGGCGAAATACGGACTGGAAAAAGACTGGGGGTCCATCGCCAACGAACTTCGCCGCCGGTCTCTGGGCCGTATGATTAATCTGGGAGAGAATTCGCCTCCCGATTATAATTTTGACGATTCCCACCGAATCGTGCTTGACGAGCTAATCGCCGAAAACAGCCTGGATGCGTTTACTCTCGAAGACCGGCATGAGATATATTGGCGGACCGCCCATAACTTTGAGACATGGCCTGATTTCCCGCCAGTTCTGCCGAAACTTCGAGAAAGTTTCATCTGCGCCTCTTTTACCATTCTCAGCTTTAGAATCATCATCGACACCGCCAAGCGGAACAACCTGGCATTGGACGCCGTTTTTTCATGCGAGGCCATTGGAAAGTACAAGATATTGCCGGAGGCCTATCTGACAGCGGCAAAGTGGTTGCAGCTAAAACCCGAAGAATGCTGCATGGTAGCCTGCCATAATTTTGATTTGGACGCAGCAAAGAAGGCCGGGTTTAAGACCGCGTTCGTGCGCCGTCCGGACGAATGGGGAGCCGCTGGCCCACCTGACCCGACCCCCAGCCCTCATCATGACATCGTGGCCGACGATTTTCCCGACTTGGCGAGACAACTGGGAGTGAAGTTTTAAGCCGTTCCTCGACACTCCTGTAGGCCAATCTGGCCTAGGCGACGCCCCCGGAGCCTGCGAATGGACCGAATAGACATCTCACTGGATAGGGAGACAGAGAACCACTTGGGCGAGCAGGTGCCATATCAGGTGCCGATTTCCGCCTACCCCACCGATTCTGAGGTAATCATCGTGGTTTCTCCGGGTTCCGGAGAACTCAAAGACGGTCGAAATGACCGTTGGATGAAGCTCTCCAGCCACTTTCAAGAACAGCAATTAGGTTCGGTGGTTACCTACAACGCCCCGAGACCCGATGGATTGGTCCAACTGCCTTGGGAGCCCTACTCCTACAAAGGGGCCAGCTGGAACGGGTTGTTGCTAGATAGTCTGGCCCACGTCATAGAATTCTCCCTGGAACGAGCACATGAGATTTGCGGCACAGTTAATCCCACTCTCTACTTGGCCGGATTCTCCTCCGGGGCGTCGGCTGTGGGCGCCGTGGCCTTTAGATACCCGCAGATTGAACGAATCCTGCTCCTGTCCGCCTACGACAGTGTGGGAGACCCGTTCTACGAGGGAGTCACCCAGTTTCCCGGCGACGTGTACCTAGCCTATGGAGCTGAAGACCCTATGGCCGGGTTCTTGGCTTACGTGTTGGCCTTGGGCCCGATGGCGGCCAACTCCTTCCAGGTAAAACAGGTGCCCGACTGCGATCACCGTTTCAGCGGGGAAATCAACAGCAAGCTGGTGACCAAGGCTTTCTATTGGGCATTCTGCGGTGACGATTCTTTTCCTGATCCCGAGCCTATTTGCCACTAGCGTGACCAATAACCGGCTTGACCACCAATAGGAGAGCCATGCGAATCGGTGTTCCTGACTTGATTTCCAACTCCTACTTTCCGGCGGTGGCCGCTGTGGAACTTGGTTTTTTCAAGGCCGAGGGTGTGGATGCCGAGTTGCATCACGTGTACCCCATGCCTAAGATGATGGAAGCGCTGAGGGACCAAGAACTGAATTTGGTGGCAGGCTCCGCTCACGCCGTGCTGGGCGCATTCCCTGGCTGGAAAGGCGCCAAGTTGATTGCCACGCTTGCTCAGAAGACCTACTGGCTGCTGATTTTAAGGTCGGACCTGGGAGCGGCTTTGGGCGACGTCCAAGCGGTTAGGGGCCTTCGTATCGGCGCTGCTCCCGGCCCCGAATTGGCTCTGCGCGGTCTCTTGGCCGAGGCGGGCATCGATTTGGAGAAAGACCAAGTGGACATCGGCCCTGTTCCCGGCGACAGATCCTCGGGCGTTTCCTTTGGCGTCCATGCCGCTCAGCTTTTGAAAGAGGGGACGATAGACGGGTTCTGGGCCAATGCCATGGGCAGTGAGGTTGCGGTGCGTAGCGGAGCGGGCACCGTGGTCCTGGATGTTAGGCGCGGAATCGGCCCTCCAGCGTCCCAATACCTCACCTTTGCTGCCCTGGTCGCTACCGATCACCTGATTGCCGATGACCCCAAAGGGGTCGCTGCTTCGGTGCGGGCAATCGTAAAGACTCAAAAAGCGCTTCAACAGAACCCGGGCTTGGCCACCGAGGTGGGCAACCGGTTGTTCCCTGCGTCAGAAGCGGAACTCATAGCCGGATTGGTGGAACGTGATTTGCCCTATTACGATTCTGACATATCCGAAGATGTGGTGGACAGCCTGAATCAGTTCGCAGTGAGTATCGGACTACTGTCCGCACTGGATGCGGACGCTATTTCCTACGATGATGTGGTGGCCACACAATTTCGCCACCTGTGGCGCGACTAATATCCGGTAAAGACCCAAAGTAATAGCCCCCAATTCGAGCCGCTAAGCCTGAGCCACCCCTGGAGATTGTTGCTGAAGTGACTGCCCCCGAACCGGCTGTGGCTCCTGCCCAAGCCGTGGTAAAGGCACCCGCGCCGCGGAAGAAGAAAGTCAAAACCCCCATGGGCAAAGCCTAACCGCCCGCATCGGTAAAATGGGGTTAGGTCCTAATATCCAGCCCAAAATAACCGTCCCAAAAATCAGAAAGGGCGTCCCGGAATTCCGGGACGCCCCTTGGCTTGGAGATGGCTCTAAGCCATCCGCATTTCTGAGTGAAGCGAAGAATCTTTACGCCTGGGCCAAGAGTTTCTTCGTCGATATGCTCCTCAGAATGACAATATTGCTGACCTCTGGGCCAAATAGCTAGGAATCTAAGGACTGGCTTTCTTCTCCAGGAAGTCGATGGCCGCTAAGAAGTCCGGAGGCACCCGGTCCAACGCTTCTTCAGGGAGCGACCCCGTCGCTTCTACCAGCGCAGACACCAGCTTGGAGTCAGCCAGGGAGCTCAACAAAACATTTTTCGTTTCGATGGCGTGGGGCATCTTTTCAAAGATGGTTCCGGCCATCCCTTGGCCCGGGAAGCTGCTCCCATAGTCCAACCCGGCAACGCCAATCACTGCGCCCGCCGAGATGACCACCGCGGCGGTCAAGCCCACTGCCAGACCTGCGAACCGGTCAACCCACCCCAGAAACAGCCGGTAGAGGATCGTGCGAACTATGCCTGCCCCAATAACCGCAGCAGCAACAGCGATGCCGATGGTAACTGCGTAGCCCAAGGCTGCCGTCAGGGTATCGTCGGGCACATAGTCCGTTAGCAAGCTGGTTGCGGTCTCCCCGAAATTGCTTACCAGAACCAGGGCTAATAGCACGCCTCCGACAGCAAAGACTCCCCGAATAAAGCCCACCCACATGCCCACCAGCCCTCCGGTCGCCATGCTAACCATTAGAGCCAAATCCAGCCAGTTCATCTTTGTTGCCCCTTTTTGCGAGAGACAATTACGGACCGTCGTTCGGACCGAATGCCTCGCTGATTGGGTTGATGAATCTAGCATGACATAAGAAGTATTACGTCTGTATTATCACCGCTGTTTAGTGGCCAGGGCAGGCAACGTACCCTCCTGTCGGGTATAATGGCAGGCGTGCCGGAAGGCGCAATGGGGACCGTATCGGCCCCACAAAAGACGGAGAGGTGCTCCCATGGCTCAGGAGCTAGGCCGGATATCCAGACCCGCCGCAGGCCAATTCGAAGGGCGGCGAAAGCTGTTATTGGTTCCCTTGGTATACGGGCCCCAAGCCAATGTGCCCGAGGGTGTTGCGGTGCTCCAGAAATATTGGGAGCAGATGCAAACCCAGGTCGAGTCCTTGGTAGCGGCCTTAGGGGGTCTGCACCACATCTATCATGAAAGCCTTCCCGAAGGGGGGGAATTAGGCCTGTCTCAACTGGGCCAAGCGGACCAGCGGAGCCACGCTTTCGTTAAATCCAAGTGCGATAACGGCGCGGCTCTGGAAGCCACGGAGGACATGGAAAGCCTGCTGGAGACGTTGGATTTGCAGCGCTGCATGATGGTTCCTCTGGCCAGCAACAATGTCGCCCAAAAACTACAGGAATGGTTCTCAGAGGCCAATAAGACCCGGTACGATCACATAGCGAGCCAGATTGGCTCCACCTTGGGAGATAACGAGGTTGGTTTGTTGCTCATCAGCGAGCGGCACCAGGTGCAGTTCCCGGAAGATATAGAAGTTTTTTATGTGTCGCCGCCGGCTTTGGATGAGTTCCGCCGTTGGTTACAGAATTGGATGGCCCAGCAACAAGCGCAGCAGGCTGCGGCCGCCGAAGCGCAGGCTGGCATAGAGGAGCTGGACCCGGAGGAATCACCAGATACAGAGGTAACGCAGGACGAGGATGTAGGCGAACATACGGGCGAGAGTACGCCGGACAATGCTGTGGAGGATGATTCACCCCCAACCTAACCTTGCCTCTTAGGGTGTTGCCCCAAAAGTCACCAAAATACTGTCATTCTGAGTGAAGCGAAGAATCTTCACGTCTGAGCCAATAAATTCTTCGTCGCTTCACTCCTCAGAATGACCGTTTTGAGGCAAGGCCCTTTGAAGGCAAGGAACTCGCACTGACGGCGTCGGGTTTCTTCACTGATACGTCTAATTTGACTTCTCTAGACCAAGGCCACCGCAGTGACTTCAAAGAGCAATTCCGGGCGCAGAATCTGGTGGATGATTACGCCTGTGGCTGAGGGGAAGCTGTCACCGAAATACTTGCGGCGCACTTCCTGAGTGCCCCGGTAGCCCATCATCCCGTTGGGCGCAATCCACTCTATAGTGTTCACCACATCGTCCATCGAGTAGCCAGCCTCCGAAAGCACCCTGGCTATGTTCTCGTAGGCTTTGTCCGCTTGGGCAACCATGTCAAAACCGCCGACGCTCTCTCCGGTGGTGTGGTCAACCGCCGCTTGGCCGGAGATTTGCAACATGTGCCCCTTCTTGATTCCGGGATGGTAGGTCAGATTCCGGTATCGCTGATCCCACTCTGGGATGTGAATCTCCTCTCGGTTGCCGCTTTTTACAGCGATGGTTTCCACCTCCACGTGCCCTTCCGGTCGCAGCAGGCGGTTGATGGGGATGCCCGTTGCCGCGGGGTAACTGCCTTGATAGAAATCCCGGCGGGCCGCTGCGCTATCCGCGTATTGGAGCAAAGCCTGGGGAGCGATGTAATCCAGACTCTTCACCACGTCACCAGGGCCAGAGCCGGCAGCTTTCAGAACGTCCCCGATGATGCCGTATGACTGCTCCACTTGCCGGTTGGTGTCCCGGGAGTATTTGCGTACGCCGTTGTCTTCATCGTAGCCTATGAACCCGGATAGCCAAACAATATCGTCCACTTCCACTCCCGGCACGTAAGTAACTTGGGAGAACTGGTCACCGTAGGGGTTAATCAGCTTTTTCTCGCCTGACATTGCGATGGCGCTGACTTCCATGAGTGCGTCGGGACGCAGCAGGCGTTCAACGCAGAAGCCGGTTGAACCAACAGAGGTGCCGCCCAAGTACTGACGTCTAATCTCACCCGTTTGCCGGTACTGAGGCAGGGCCACCGGGTCAACGTAATCCACCGTTTGCACCACGTTGTCGAAGCTGAGTCCAGCTGCTTCTAAAACCACACCCAGCTTCTCGTAAATTACCCTGGTCTGATCCAAAAGATCGCCCTTGCAAACTACCTTGCCGGAATCCGGGTCGTATTCGCTGGCAGTCTGGCCCGACAGGTAAACGATACCTGAGTTCTCCGCCGCCAGGCAGAAGGTGTACCGCCGCAGGTCCAGCCAAGGAAACTTGTCCGGGTCTACCTCAATGACGTTCTTGCTCAACATGCCTCCAGCGGCTGACAATTGTGACTGATTCGATTACTCAATGACGCCGGACTCAACAAGGCCATTCACTTCTTCCTCGGACAGGCCCAGCAAATCGCAAAACACGTATTGGTTATGCTCGCCCAGAAGGGGCGCCGGACGGAAATTGCTGGGACGTTCGCCGTCTATGGCCCAAGAAACAGTGCCCATGGACCTACTACCTGTTTCTTGATGCTCCACCTGTGTCACAAACCCCCGCTCAATCATGTGGGGGTCCGCCAGCACCTCGTTGGAGTCCATTACCGGTGTAGCGGCTACCCCTGCAGATTGCAACAGGCTAGCCACTTCTTCCGGCGTTTTGCTCAGGGTCCAAGCTTCAATCAGGGGATTGAGTTGGTCCTGATTCTTCCGGCGGTTGTCGTCGTCGGCAAAGCGGGGGTCTTGGGACCACTCCGGGTGCTCCATGACCCGGCAGAGGGTCTGCCACTGGGAACTGCCATCAACAGATATAGCCACCCATCTTTGATTGCCTTTGCAGCGGAAGATGTCGTGAGGTGATTTGTCTTTGTGCTTATTGCCCACTCGCTCCGCTTCCTTGCCGCTTAAGCTGTACTCCATAACGGCCTCGGGGAGCAGGGTAGCGAGAGCCTCGGTCATGGCTACTTCGATGTATTGGCCTTCTCCGGTATTGGCCCGGTGGTAAAGGGCCTCCAAGATTGAAAGCACACAGTAGCACCCGCTGAAAGGGTCGGGGAAGATGCCGCCCAAGATGCGCGGGTGGGAGCCGGTGTGCCCCGTTACCGCCGCTAGGCCGCTGAACAGGTTGATTACGCTATGGAATCCCGCCAGGTCTTTCATGGGCCCGGTGCGTCCGAAAGCACCCAGTGACAGATATATGATGTCGGGCCGAAGGCATTGCATATCCTGATAACCGATGCCCATACGCTCCATGATGCCCGTGGAGTAATTCTCGGCCACGATGTCACTGATTGAAATCAGGCTCTTGGCCAGTTCCATGCCTTGGGGTTCACGGAGGTTCAGGGTGCAGCCCAGCTTTGTGTTGTTTATGGTGTTGAAGCCGCCGCTGCGGTTCACGCCCGGCTCAGCCTCGGCAAAGGGCGGCCATGCCCGGGTGGTCAGCCGGTGCTTGGTTTCCACCAAAATCACCTCGGCGCCCAGCCAGCCCAGGATTTGGGCAGTGAAGGGCATGGCCACTATTTGGCCGAAGTCGGCAACCCTGATTCCTTTCAGCGGTTGGTTGTTCATATTTCGTTAATTGATCCTGATTGGAGTATGGCAGAGCAAAGCACCCATTCTAACCTTCCCCCGAAATGGTCGTTAGTCAATTTGTTTAAGCCAATTGGTTAGGACTTCATCGTTGTGCTCGCCAAGTTTAGGAGCGGGGCGCCGGAGTCGCCATGGAGTGGCGGCCATGCGCACCGGGTATCCGGGCAACTGGAATTGTTGCCCTTGTGGTCCTTCCATCTGCCACATGAACTCGCGGGCCTTAACGTGTTCAGAGTCCACCATATCTCCAACTGTGTATGCAGGGAAGCAAGGTATGCCTTGGGCTTGGGCCAGCCGGGTGATTTCGGCTCCGGAGAGGTTCATGGTCCACTCCATCAACAGAGGCTCCAGAGCGTCCCAATTGCGGGCTCGTTCTTGGGCATTAGCGAAGATTTCAATCTCACCCCAATCAGGATTGCCGGTCAGGTCCATCAATGCCCGCCAGTGAGCGTCCATGACCGCCATAATCACCACGTAACCGTCCTTGCAGGGCAGGTAGGCGTTGGGCATGGCACCGAAGATGGTTGGCTCGCGCCTCTTGGCTTCGTGATGAGAGGCGTGGGCAAGCTCGAAGGGGAGCACCATGGATACTGCTTCCTGACGGCTCACGTCCACCTCTGAGCCTTGGCCGTTCAGGCTCCGGCTAAGGACTGCCACCATGGTGGCGACTGCTCCTTGGACCCCAGCCAGGATGTCTCCTACATAAGTGTTGGCCCTCAAGGGAGGTTCTTTTTCCGGATCGTGAATCATGTCGGGAATCCCTGGCGTGGCGTGAGCCATGCCGCCAGCACTCACCGCTATCAGGTCGTCTCCGGTGTGGTCCCGTTTGGGACCGGTCAGCCCAAAGGGGGTGATGGCCGTGACTATAAGGCTAGGATTCAGGGCTTGGAGGTCATGCCTGCGCAGGCCAAGATTATCAATCTCGGCTGCGGTATTATCCAGCACTAGCACGTCGGCCTTGGCTGCCAGCTCCTTAAAAACCGCCATGTCCTTCCGGGTAGCCAGATCCAAGGTGATTCCTCTTTTATTGGCGTTCAGGTAAAGGTAGAGGCCGCTCCAGTTGGGGTCTTTCACGTCGCCAGGGAACGGCCCATTCTGTCGGGCGGAGTCACCCGTTGGCGGCTCGACTTTTACCACATCTGCGCCTGCGTCGGCCAGCAAGCGAGCGCAGTAAGCTCCGGGAACCATGTCCCCGTAATCCAGAATTTTCAAGTTGGTCAAAGCCGAGGGGCGGTTCACTCAGGTGTTCCTCTCCCGGTTTATTTACCGGATTTTCTTACCGGATTTTTTAACGGAAAGCGAACCACGGCGCTGGCCGGATTGACCACCCGGTCGCCTTTTTGATTCTCCACCCACAAGTCGCACTCCACGAGGGCTTCACCGCCATCAATATCGGTACCAGTTACCACTCCGTGGAAGGTCAGAACGTCGCCGGGGTAGACCATGACCCGGTTGCGGAAGCCCAATTTCCGCAAAAACGCATCCGGCCCGGCCCAGTCTTGGACGTGTTGAGCCAGATATCCGCCCAGCATCTGACCATCGACAAAAGGGGCGTCGAACCCTTGCTCACGCACATAGTCGGCGTCGTAATGAATCCGGATGAAATCCCAGGTTGCTGCGCCGTAGGCCATCATCCTAGCCAGATTTATATCTTTATGAAGGACCGGCAGTTCCTCGCCAATCTGCACATCTTCAAAATAGCGTGCTACCAACTGCATGTAATCTGGCTCCTGTTTAGAACTTCTCGCCGGATTTGGAGATCCCGGACTTGGAGATCCCGGATTTGGAGATCCCGGATTTGGAGATCCCGGATTTGGAGATCAAGGCAATTAATAAGATTCATTCCAGATTCCTCTGCGCTCTCTGTGTCTCTGCGGTTAATAGAGTTTCTAGCCTAAGCTTCTACAGCCGGTAAAACATGGTCTCAATGTTCTTAGCCAGGAGTTCGTTACGTTGATTGTAAAAGGAGACCTCGATTTCTTGGAAAGCCAGATGGCCCGAGCGCCCCGTTTTTTCGTAGACGTTCTTCACCTTCCACCGGGCAGTGACCACGTCATCGGGGTGAATCGGTTGAAAGAACTCATAGTCGTTTCCCGCTCTCAGTCCCTGCAGTTCCCTAGTCTCGCCTCGGCCAATCAGGTCTCCTCTCTCGTCTATATCGCTGTCTATGTACTGCCACGTATCGCAGATTAACGTAGGGGGCGCCATGACTTCTCGCAAACCGTGGCTGCGAGCGAATTCGGGGTCGCTGTAGAGCGGGTTGAAATCCCCGATGGCCAAGGCGTACTGGCGAAAGGAGGAGCGGCCCATTTCGTCGGGCGCTTGGAAGACCACTTCCCGGCCAACGGTGGCCTTTAACTGGGTCAGCAGGTCGCTGGGCGCTGAATCCTTTGATTCCGGTCCGGCCATGTTCCCCCCGATTTGGTTCGTAATAAGGTTGGCAGCCTACTTACCCGTAAACTCCGGTTTCCGCTTCTCAAGAAAGGCGCTCAGGGCTTCGCGGTGGTCCTGGCTGGTGAGGGTCAGCACCTCTACTTGAGCGGCCTCCTCCAAGTGGTCATCCAGGGTCTGGGTCAGTCCCCGGTACATCATTCCTTTAACCAGTCGATTTGGGATGGGCGGTTTCTCGGCTATCCGTGTGGCCATGGCCATGGTCTCTTCTTCCAGACTTTCAAAGGGCACCAGTTTGTTCAGAACACCCAGCCGGTCTGCTTCAGCGGCTTCCAGCCAGTCGCCGGTATATAGAAGTTCCAAAGCCTTGTTGATGCCCATGGCCCGGTTGTAGAGCCAAGTGGCGCCAGTGTTGGAAACCAGACCCATCTGCAAGAAGGCGTTCATGAACCTTGAGTGCTCACAGCCGATGCGTATGTCACAGGCCAGCACCCAGTCAAACCCATCACCGATGGCCAGACCGTTTACCATGGCGATTGTCGGCTTTTCCATGTTATGGAGCTTGGAAGTGACGCCTTGGGGGCCAGTGCGGATGAACTGCCAGGTCTGATAGGGTTCTTGGTGGCCCAACAATCGGTCACCGCCTTGGCGTTCGTCCTTGATATCGGCGGAGGCGCAGAAGGCCCGGCCCGCTCCAGTCAAGATCAAAACCCGGATATCAGAATCCTCGGCCACGTTCGTTAAAGCCTGGTTCAATTCCCCAAACATCTGCTCGTTCAAAGCGTTCAATCGCTCCGGTCGATTCAAGGTCAACCTGGCGATGTGGTCTGCCTTTTCCAGCAGTATGGTTTCGAATTCCATATATCGGTTCCCTCATCATTTATAGCGGCGGGCCGCCGATTCGTTGCTTACCGATTCGCAGGTTGATTGTCGGGAGCAAGGATGCGGCTGTCAAGGTCAAATGGTCTGTCAAAATGTCTATTGTATGGCTGATAGATTGGCATTTTGGTTGGCCCTTGCATCGCCGAGACGAATATTGACTAACAGGAGGGGCCCAGTCATACTTTGTCGCACTCGGGGTGGGTCAATCTTAACTGGGGCAGTTAAGACATTGTTATTCAAAACCTTGTCAGTGTCCTGATGGACTCAGGACTCGCCTATACACCAGATGAACGGGTAATCGTTCTTTGAATTTCGCTGTTTTTCCAAGGACCGGTGATAGGGTCGGCAGTTAGCTTAACAACCAGGAGGCCCAGCATGGTTAAAGAGGTCTATTTCTTCACGGAGATGGGGTACACGGCCTATCCTCAGGATGAGGCCAAGAAAGCTGGCTACAACAACCTGATGTTCCCCAATGAGCATTTTAACCCGGAGAAAGCGCAAGAGCTTTACAGCATGTACTTCGAGGAGCTTCAGTATTGCACCGAGGTTGGCTTCGACGGTGTGATGATTAACGAACATCACAACAACCCGCTGTGCATGATGCCCTCGGTGAACGTCATCGGCTCAGTGTTGGCCCGCACCACCAAGA
>Ga0066376_10003037_pt1 | contig 15322 bp, 16 predicted proteins | sample Knorr_S15_td_Bot_FD_77009 | JGI IMG/M metagenome (GOLD analysis project Ga0066376, IMG submission 77009) | Marine microbial communities from Southern Atlantic Ocean transect - Knorr_S15_td_Bottom_ad_5009_LV_A | ecosystem: Environmental > Aquatic > Marine > Oceanic | place: Southern Atlantic... | reverse complement strand
CATGGGCTTGATGATATCTCGATTGAGCACCGTGATCTACCAATCCCAAGATACCAGCACACTCTGAAAAAGTACAGCTATTTCTTGACATCACATGACGCCCCTTGGGGACTGAACGGTTACTACTGGCCAGCTGCAGGATCGTACGGGACTTGCCCCGAAAAAGAATTCCGGACACCAGAACGTTGGTGTCGCAAACGATATTCACTACTTGTGGCGTCGTTTTCCGCGGACCTTTCGGATCTCCTGCTCGACGTCTTCTTCTTTCAAGTCGAGTTCACTGCCTATTCGATCGCCGAGGTCGAAGACCTCTGCCCAACGGCGCTGCCGATCTCTATACCCGCGCCGCCTCGCGGAGCAATTCCGAACGGCTGCGGGATTCGCGCTTTGCTTCGGCATCGATCGCGGCAAGCAGATCGTTCTGGAATGAGATGTTAACGGTTACGGTACTCATTGTCGGCGCTCCTCGGCTTCAGATAACATACAAACTTTGTATTGGCAGATACAACTGGTCGAGAAGAGCACGTCTCATTACTCTGGACCCCGTAGTGAGTGGGTGTGTAGATGAATCGGGTGTACCAGATGCTGGAGTTACACCCTGGTGGCGCTGACACTGGCGACCTTCGTGTGGCTGACGGTGTTCGGCAACGCCGCCCTGCACGTCGAGCTCTTCGGCGGCGGCATCGTCGAGGCCGTGAAGCCAGACGTCGCCGTGGCCTGCCGCCTCCAATGAACACAGGTGCGGGCCATCGTCCGTGAATAGGCTCTATTAACGGGCTGCTAGTTCCCATAGCTCTACGAATTCGTTGGCCGGATCGCGCTTGCGGCGCTTCGTTTTCGCTGAAGCGCTTTTGGCCTGACGCCTCTTACAGTCGACCAGGGCAAAATGTCCGCCGCCTTCGAGTTCCTGCTGGATAGGGTGTGGTGCTGACGTATCGGCAGTCTGCTGGAGGTTGGAGAACAGCAGCACCAGTCGACCTTCCGCGGCGATCCTTTGGCGAGCCATGTCGAAGAATCTCTCGAACAGGGTGTCATCGTAGTAGATGGCTTGGTCGATCGGACTGTGGGCAGCGCCTCGGATCCAGGGGGGATTGAAGACGATCAACTCCAGAGGCTCGCATTCTGCACCAAACAGATCCGCCTCCTGCACTTCCACTGGACAACTCGCAGGCTGGCGGGCGATCTCGCGCTGGACGCTTTCGACCGCATTGGGATTGGAATCTGTTGCGAGCACCCGGGCGAACTTGGCCTGCGCCAGCTGCAAGGCCAACACTCCACAGCCCGTGCCGACATCACAGGCGAGTTGCCTTGGTCCCTCGTAGTCCTGGAGCCAGGCATCAAAAAGCTCGAGGTGCTCGAATCGTGTCGGAAAGTAGGTGCCGTAATACGGGAACAGGCGACGGTCAAGCACCGGAATCTCGATGCCCTTCACGAACCACTGCCACGAACTGTTCAACCCTTGCACCTGGGGAAAAGGCAGCAAGAAGTCAGGCGTGTCGGAATAAAGCTCGCTGAACCAGCCGATCTCGGGGGCCTTCTCGAGGGAGAGACGATGGGACGCCACGGTGGCCAACAGGTTTTGGGAAGCACGTTGAAACTCGCTGCGGAATTCCCTCTCCCTGCTGAAATCTCGGTCGCCAGGGCGCCGTCCTTCCAGCAAGCGCCGCAGCGCAGCTAAGGTGTTCAGGCCCGTGCTGTAGAGATCGGTAACCAGTAGTTGCTCGCCGTTGACGAGGGCTCGTGCTGAGGCGTTCCAGTCGTTGCCTCGGTTGATGGCGGTGACGGAGTGGGATACCGGTATGGGGTCGGGACGATACACGTTTCCTTCACGGAAGGGGTCACTGGTGGAAGATACGTAGGACTTGAGCTGCGCGCTGAGTGGCGGCGGGGCCACAAGCTTCGCGGGTCTGCTTGACTTCCCAATAGTAGCGCTAGATATTCCTACCCGTGCTCTGGAAGGGAGCCGCGCGTCCGCGGAAAAGACCGAGTCTACCTTCAGTCCTAGATTGTATACATACACAACTTCTTTCAGCCTGTAGCAGGCGGACCACAGGCGCATCGCGGAAGGAGTTGTGCCATGTCCAAGCACTTACCCCCCCATCCCAATCTCCAGCAACTCAAGAACCAGGCCAAGGATCTGCGCAAGGCAGTCCAGGTTGCCGATGCGGAGGCCATCCAACGCCTCAAAGATCACCTGCCCCGCTTTTCGGAGATCCCTGAAAGCGAGATCCGCAGCGCCGAGGTATCGCTCAAGGGCTGCCAGCACGTCATCTCCCGCGAATACGGTTTCGAGAGTTGAAACTGGCTGCAGGCCGTAGTAGAAGTCTATTTCGACCTGCTGAACCGCCTCTCTGATGCCGATATCCAGGTCCTCCTGCCCGAGGTGGACCATCCCGAATGGGTAATCGCCTTCCAGTCCGCCGACGACGACGAGAGCAACACACACCCCTGCCCTGAAGGGCTCGTGAAGAGGGTACTGGGCCTCATGTCGGAAGGGTTGCGCGTCTACTTTTCCGACAGGTTGGCATCGCCGCTACCTGTCTCGTTGAACCAGGTGCTGACCGCCCGTCGGCTCATCTTGAAGCAGGTCGACCAGCTGGCTGCCCACGGTTACATCAACTGGCCAGACGGTAGCCAATCGACTCCCACCCGCATACAGATCGGCGATATATCTCCCTTTCTGCTGGACCTGGTCCGGCGACCCGCGGAGGAGATGTCGGTCGATGACATAGCGGGCCTCTCGAGCAGGCTGACCCTCCAGGCGCGACGCATGGGCATCGTGTCGCTGAAAACGCTCATTCCGGAGACGGCTGATACCTTTTTGCGCGAGGCGTTGCAACTGGTGGTGAAATTAAAGGGACGACCGGGGCTGCGCCGCACCCTGGAGGGGCAGCTCGCGGCTACAAAGCTGTCTGCTCAGCTTGGAAAGACCTACCAACTGATCATTGAAGGCCTTGTCTCGACGCAGTGCGGAGAGAGCCCCCGCTACGTCGCGCGGATAGTGCGGGAGACGGATTCACAGGGCGACGCACAGCGCCCCTCTCGGGACGAGATACGCCCAACCAACGAGCGGTCTGATCTCAACAGTATGGCCGAAGAGTCTCAGTTGGGTAAGGAGCTCGACTTCATAGCGGATCTGCTGGGCCAATTCCTTGGCAAGGAGGATCCCAAAACCGTCGCCGGGATTCTTTCCCGGCTGGATACCACACTCACAGCGGTTTTTGGCAGGCTTCCCAAGGCGATTCACGGGGAGGTCGTCTACCATCTTTTCCAGCTCCGCGAAGGGCCGCTTGGCCTGCTGCGCTGGACGGCCCAGGATCTGGGCGGCATCGAAGCTGTGGCAAAGATCCTCAATAAATCGACTAACTCGATAGTGAAACAAGTGCTGGACTACGTGGACCAGAAAGACCCGAGGCTTGCCGAACAGATACGCAACCAGATGTTCACCTTCGAGGATATCGCCCGGATGCCTGATCGGGACATTCGACAGCTCCTGGAGCAAGTGGACTACAGAGATATGGGTTTAGCTCTGAGAGGCGTCAGTGAGAAGGTGACGAGTCGCTTTCTGTCGAACATGTCAGATTCCGACCCGCTGAACATGACAGCGTCTGCGAAGACGCTGGTCCAGAAGCAGATGGCATCCAGCGGACCAGTGAGGGTCCTCGATGTGGAGGACGCACAGCTCCGCATTGTCCAGCAGATGCGCCAGCTGGAGGAGATAGGAAGAGTCACTATTGTTCGCGGCGATGGGGACAAGATTTTGTGATGTGGAGAGTCGGAACCCGCGTGGTGGCCACAACTGGAAGGAATCAGCCCAAATGAGTGATCGCGTCTCCGGTAGTAATCTTGAAGAATCGGTCGAGAGAGTGCGCGGTGCAGCGATGACCATCGAGTGGCTGGGTGACCACCTCCGGTAGATAGGCGCGGTTGCACGCCAAACCCCGTGGGCCGCCTCTGACCACGACTGAACGACTTGGATAAGGAGAATTGACATGGCCTGCAAACGTGCTTCCAATCTGCTCCTTCTCGCCGCGGTCTGGGCAGTGAGCCTGTTTCCGGTGTTCGTACAGTCGGCGGATGTTCCAGCGTCTTCATCGCCAGCGCCATCGGCAACAGAGGCAACTGGATCTTCACTCATACTGCCTCTGCCCAGCTCGATGCCGCTGGTGGACTACGAGAGGAAACTCTATCGATGGTTGATCGATCGCAGCTATGCGGACATCACCTGGGCGGATACCAGTTGGGCCGACACCAGTTGGACGGACATCAGCTGGGCGGTCGACAAGCGGGTGCGCGACACCGGTCCTTTCATCAACGGGTTGTACTACGGCACTCACCCTGCCGTACGGATCTACTACTCGCCGGAAGTCATGCGATGGCTGCAGAATGATCGCCAAGATGGGATAGACGACGGCGGGATGATCGTCAGGAGATGTTCATGCCTCCCGCGACCATTTTACCAGGAGCTCGAGAAGGCGGACCCGACCGGTTATGAAGAGCTGCTCGAGGGCCTGGTTACGGGTTGGACGGTGATGGTCAAAGACAGTGAGGGATCGAAGGATGGCTGGTTCTGGGCGAACCTCAACGCGCCGGGCACGACGTTTCTGGGTAACTCACAAACCGACACCGAGACTATCGACGCCAATGTGGACGACTACAGCCACATCCTGACCTCCGGGTTCGGCCTGTACACCTGCATGCGCTGTCATGCTTCGGCCGAGAAGGAATTCACTTTCCCCTCGACGGAGAACATCAAGGGATTCCCCGGCGCCCCGCTCCAATACCACATAGACAACTCGTGGCGGAGCACGGCCCACATGGGTGGCCTGCTGGCCAGGATCCCCGAACACAGAAGGGGGGCTGTCAGGAAGCTGTTCGAGCTTGCCGAGGAGCAGTTACCCTACACCGAGCAAGTCTACCAGTACATCGCGCAGCACGGGCCTCTGTCGCCGTCCGACGCGGCCGTGTCCGCTCCGCCTTTGAAGAGGCCCAAAGCAGACTTCATCGCTGCCTTCAGTGAATTCATGGCGCCCGATGACAGCACGAGGCTGCGCTACCCGCCCGTTCAGGCTCAGGATGTGCGGGCGATTCCGTCGCAGTGGTCGGATCATGTGTTTCCCGGAGCGGGCGGACGCGACAGCACCAATACGGCTGCCGACGAGTTTATCACCTCCGACACCTGCATCGCCTGTCACGGCGGATTGGGTGGCTCGCCGTCCCCGGTGACGATGTTCGTTAAGACCGGTCCCACTTACGGCGACGGCTTCAGCGTGGCGCCGTACGGGGAATGGAGGTGGTCGCCCATGGGGCTGGCTGGACGCGATCCCATCTTCCACGCGCAGCTCGAAAGCGAGATGATCATTCTCGCCAAGAACGCCAACGACCTTTCATTTGCCGGCTCGACGACGGACGTCAACGATCCGATCGATTCGACCTTCACTCTGGCCGGGACTCAGAAGGCGCTCATCAATACCTGTCTAAGCTGCCATGGCGCCATGGGGCAACGCCAACTCGCCATCGATGGCGCGGCCGGGCGCACGCTCGCCAACGGCGACTCGTTGAACACCGACTTCAATCCCGGCTACTTCTATCTGACTGAAGCGCTCACTCAGAACGAGCTCGACCACCCGCCGGCGGCGCCGGCGGGGGAGCCCAATCCCTCTTTCTCGTATCCGGAGCCCGGCCAACGTGGTCAACGGCCCCTTCGACGACATCGCCCAGTATCCGATGGAAAATGCACTCGGCATTACGCCGAAGTTTGATTCGTTCACCGCTAGCTCGAAAATGTGCGGCAATTGCCACACGATCAATCTACCCAACATCGGCCAGTATCCGGCCTGGTTCACGCCGCAGGATTCCGGCCAGGTGCTGAAGCGAATCGAAAAGAATCCGGCCTTCAAGTCCTACAACCACAGTATCGAGCAGGCGACCTACCTGGAGTGGCTCAACAGCGATTTCGGCCCCGGGGCAGACAATACGCCGAAGTCCACCTTCAAGAGCTGTCAGGACTGCCACATGCCGCGCAGCCTGTCGCTGCCGAGACAGGGCATCGACATTGACACGTTGACCACCAAAATCGCCACCATCATGGACACCGGTTATCCGGCCACGACCAATGCCGCGCCGGCCGAGTCTCTTACCGTTAAGCATCGCGACAACTACAGGCGGCACGAGTTGGTCGGTCTGAACGTCTTTCTGCTCGAGATGGCCAACCAGTTCCCCGGTGTTCTGGGGGTGGACAAGACCGACTACATGACCTCGGCCACGACCGGCAATATGCTGGCGATAGAGAACATGCTGCGTCAGGCTCAGGAAGGGACGGTCAAGCTCGCAATCGATGCCGATGGTGTGACCTTTGACCGGAGCACCAACACGCTCACCGCCGGAATCGCCGTCACCAATCTCACCGGGCACCGATTCCCCAGTGGGGTCACCTTTCGGCGAGCCTTCGTCGAGTTCCTGGTGCTGGAGGACAACGATGTGATCTGGGCGTCAGGCCGGACCAACGCGGTCGGCCTCATCGTGGACGGTAGCGGCAGCGATCCGCTGCCCACGGAGTTTCTCGACAAGACCGGCCCTGACGGCCGATCGAACTCACAAGCGGGCAACCACTTTGTGAATTATCAGCCGCACTACCAGAACCGCCCAGGACCAGGTGCAGATCTACGAAGAGCTGATCCTCGATGCCAACAGCGCCTTCACGACCAGCTTCATCCATCGTCTGGTCCACGTAAAGGACAACCGGTTGCTTCCCAAGGGGTGGGTCCCCTCATCGACGTTTGGCAAGAATCAGGGGAAGATCCTGCAGGAATTCATGAAAGCCACCGATCCGGAGGGACCAAGCGTTGTTGGCGGGAAGGCGCTTATCGGCCAGCATCCCCGACCCAATGGCGCCTTGAGTGGGAAGAAGTACACAGCTGATCAAGGATTACCAAACCGCATCCGGCACCGACAGGTTGAAGTACATCGCGAAGTTGCCCGCCGGAACCGACGCCTCCAAGCTGATGGTGCAGGTAACGATGTACTCGCAATCGCTCATGCCGGCATGGTTGCACCAGCGCTTCAAGCTGGCAGCCGAAGCGAAAGCCGCCGGACTGAAAACGCCGGAGACTGACCGGCTCTTCTACATCACCAGCCATCTGGATTTGAGCGGTACGGCGATGGAAAACTGGAAGCTGCCCCTGGTGAGCGCCACGGCGACGGTGAAGGCGGCCGATTAGCCGGGGTTCAATGTGCAGGTTGGCTTGGCTTGACCATCCACCTGCTACACCTCAATCGGCATCAAAGGAATTGTCGGCAGGCTTGAACCCATAAGGGTTCACCGTGTCGAAGTAGGGCCTGCTGAACTCTCGCCCGTGATTGTCTGACACACCGAATGCGACCCAGAAGTTCGGCGCATCATCATCACATTCGATGAACGCCGCCAGCAGTCCCGCCAGATCCCCGTGACTGTCCCACAGTCTGCTCCCGCTTCTGTGTGGCCTCTCATTTCGACCGACGCCCCCCAATCTGACTACTAGGATCTTCTGCTCCTCGCTCAGATGATTGGCGTAAAACTGGCCGGCGATCTCCATCCACCTCTTGCTCACGCCATAAAGACTCGTAGGAGGATGACCAAAGGGGTCGTTGCGCACGTCGGGAAACGGCTTGACGGGTTCGACGTCCTCGCGGAAGTCGCTCTTGAAGTCGTACGCGTGTACTGAGCTGGCCATATATAGCCGCGGGACTTTCTCCGCGATTGCCGCCTGGTAACAACAATCGACCACCATGATATTCAGAGGGTCCAGGCCCCCCTTGTGGTTTTCATCTTGTGTATTCCAGCCCAGATGCGCCACGGCATCCTTGCCCCTGAATGCCGTGGTCAGCTGATCCATCAGCTTGTCCCGAAAGGTATCCAGTTGCTCTTTCCACGATGATGCGCGGAAGTCCCGCAGCACATCATCCATCCTGGCGACACTGAGTCCTGACACCTCATACTTGTCATCGAGCTCCTTCTTCATCGCGTAGGCGACGGCGCCATGAATGCCCGTCAGCAACACCCTCTTCATTCTTGCGCTTCCTCTTATTTATATATAGGGACTCCGTGACGCACCGTGTGACGATGCGCTGCCTTCGCAGGCTCTCGGTCGGCAAAAAAAAATCCGCCCGGACAGCAGCCGACCACTGAGACTCGGGCCATCATCCACCCTATCTAATCTCAGGTACACTGTCGGTGCCAGCCACCCCACCGGGGCGCCGGCGAGCTAATCGGGGCGGACCACCTCGAACTCCACAACCGCGCTACTGAAGGCGGTGAAGATTCCCAGGCCGTTCTCGATGTTGGTTGGGGGTTCGGCGAGCTCGTCGAGATTCTGAAAGCGGAAGGCCTCCAGCGCGGCGTACTCCTCGGTGACCCGGAAGACGCGCACTTCGTGGGTGCCGTAAAAACCGATGAAGAGAGACTGGATGGCGAGGGAGTTTCCGCGCATCAACGGCGAGGCGAATGAACCGGGGGGCCGCGCGATGAGCGACTCGACGCTGTCGGGGTCGGCCTCGACATTCTCGATGGTGACGAAATACCGGGCGTCTTCTTCCGCCTCCCACGACACCGTCAGCGTCTCCCCGGCATCCTCTCCCTGCCTGGCGAAGCGCCCGAATCCACCAAACCCGGCGAAGGCGGTGTCCGGCTCCACCACCAGCCTCTCGGCAGAGACGGTGAGGTTGACGGGGGCAGGGGGCACCACCGTCGCCGCCCGGACCACCATATCCCCGCGCTCGACCCGCAGGCTGAGCGCGTCTCCCGGCATCACGGTCAAATCGCCGGCCGGATACGCATAGCGGCCACTGTCACCCAGAGCCAACTCGAGCTCGTAGGAGGTCTCGTTCACGGTCAGCACCAGGCGCGCGTCGTTCACCGCCGGCGCCACCTCGCTCTCCGAATCCAGGGGCACGGTGACGGAGACGTCGACTTCGCCGACGGGCTCGCCCGCGAAAAGATAGCCGGTGACAACCAGCAGCTCAGTGCCGGAGGACAGGGGGGAATCCCCGTCGTCGCAGCCGCTCAGACCGAGGGCGACGAAAGCACAGCTGAGGGCCGATCGCGCGATCTTCGCGGCGCTTGTGGCTGCCGTTGGGCGACTCGCAAGTCCGCTCACTTTATCCTTGCCTTGATGAAGACGGAGGGGGTGAACCCTAGGGTGGTAACATCGGTCACCACCACCGGGTCGATCTCCAGGTCGTACTCGCGAGACTGCACATTCGTGTTGGCGTAGGCGTTGAAGAGGCTCAGGCCAGCACTCCAGTTAAGGGTCGGGGTACTGAATTGACGCGTCAAGCTGAGATCCAGCCGATGGTAGTCGGGCAGGCGGCTGGTGTTCTTTGCGCCCACGTGGACAAAGCTGGCCACCTCGCCGTCGACCAGTTCGACGGAGTACACCGACTCTGGAGCCGTGTAGGCGCGGCCCGAGGCAAAGACCCAGGTAGCCGCCGCTGTCCAGCGACCGAGACGGTAGGAGCTGACCGCGTTGACCTCATGACGTCGATCGTGATCGGCGGGGAAGGGATCGCCGTCATTGAGTCCGGCGAAAGTATGCTCCACCTCACCCAGGGTGTAGCTCAGCCATCCGTTCAGGGATCCGCTCTTCTTCTGGAGCAGGAACTCGACACCGCGAGCCCGACCCTCGCCAAAAAAGAAAGAGCCCAGCAGGTCGGCCTCACCAGGGCGTCCCTGCCGCCGTGAGAACTCCGTCAGGCCGTCCAGATCCTTGTCGTATCCCTCGACCTCCACCAGGTAGACGGACGTCTCGTACCCTATACCCAGAATGCGGTGCTCCGCACGGCCGGGCTCGAATTCGTCATCGGCAACCAGCCAGAAATCGGTATTGCCCCGCAGCACATCCTCACTGCTGATGTTGTTGATGAACTGGTGATAGCGCCCCCAGGCGCCCTTGAGGGTGAGACGATCGGTCAAGTGATAGCCCAAGGAGAAACGCGGGGCGTGGTAGAGGGCGTCGGTCTGATTGTGATGCGTGACCCGCAGGCCAACGGTCATCTCCAGAGCCTTCAGCGCACTCCACTGATCCTGAACATAGACACTCACCTCGCGAGCCTGGGTGTGAAGGTCGAGTGTCTGCAGAGAGTCGCCAAAGGTCCCGGCGTAGTCAGTCCGGATATCGGCGACCTTGATCCCGAGGTCCACCTGGTGGTCGGCGTGAACCGACCACTCGGTATCCAGCCGAAGGCTTACATCCTGGACTTCATTGTCCTCCTCGTATACCGAACGACGCTGGAAGGGACTGTTGGCCTGAGTACTGTTAGCCTGAGCCCCGGTGCCGGCGAAACCGCGACTGCGGAAGTAATCGCTGGAGTAGAGTGATGAGGACAGCAGCAGGTTGGTGTAGAGTCGGCTGTGCCATCGTCTCCCCCACTTGAGGCCGCCACCCAGATTTCCCCAGTCGGTCGCGGTCTCGTTGGTGCGGGTGCCGGTCGCGTTGGCCGCTGAATCCAGTCTCCGGAAGTTCAGACCTCCCAATTCGTTGCTCTCACTCTGGTTGTCCCGTCCACTGTACAGACTGAAGGCGACGAAATCCCTGGCGCTGGGCGACAGGGTAAGTTTGCTGTTGAGGTCGTAGAAGTAGAACACGGGACTGACTTCCTGACCGAAACGACCGCCAAAGCCACGCCTCCTGAACTGCCCCGCCTGGGGGGCAGCGGGGGCCTGCGGAGTCGGTGCGCTCTCCTCCTTCTGGGAAAGATCGAACAGGTCGTTGTAGAGCCCGCTCTGGATGATGTCGGTGTAGGAGCGGCGGAAGGCGAACACAAAGCTGCCTGTATCCCAGACTGGGGTCTCCAGCATCATGTGGGCGCTCAGCAGGTTGGCGCCACCGCTCAACTGGAGTCGCTTGCCGTGGCCGCTCTTGCCGGTGAGTTCCAGTACGCTCGACAGGCGGCCGCCGAACTTGGCCGGGTAACCCCCCTTGTATACCTGGATGTCCTTCACTGCCTCGGAGTTGAAAGCTGAGAAAATCCCGTAAAAGTGATCGACGTGATAGACCGTCATACCGTCGTAGATCACCAGATTCTGGTCGGGGGTGCCGCCGCGCACGTACAGACCGGCGGAGCCGTCGCCCACCCCGCTGATGCCGGGTAGCAGTTGGAGAGAGCGGAAGATATCGGCTTCGCCGAGCGCGGGCAGCGCCTCCAGCTGTCTGGGTGAAAACGTGATCTGGCTGACTTCGGCGCCCGGTTTCCAGACTTCGTACGCCTTTTCGGCGGTCACTTCGGTCTCCCCCATGTAGACGGCCTCGACCTGCAGGCCGATCTCCAGGGGATCGGAACTGGCACGCTGGTTATCGACGGGGACGAGGATGGTCGCGTAACCGATGGTGGAGACTTCGAGCGTGCAGAGCTCCGCTGGCGCATTGACGATGACGAAGTAGCCGTCGGCGTTGGTCAGCCCGCCATGGGCAGAGCCCCGCAGCACCACGGCGGCGTAGGGCAGGGGCTCATCGCTCTGGCGGTCGATGACACGGCCGCTGATATCATGGCGGTCTCCCTGGGCATGGAGGCGGCCAGTGGCCAGCAACAGGAGCATGGCGGTGGTCGCAATCAGGCAGAGGTGCTGCCGTCCCCGACGAGCAGCGCCAGAGACCGAGCGCCCAGAGACCGAGCACGCAGAGGCCGAGCGCGCGGAGGTGGATCGCATTTGAGTGAACTGTCCTGGCAAGAGGCTGAAAAACTGGGTTGGCGGCGATGCAGCGACGCATCTTGCCAATTTGGACACTCGGATCCCCGATCCGTTTAAGATAACGGGCCGGGGCATTGTCGAAGAGGATGACTGAGGACGGGATCGCAAGGTCAAGTCGCGCCGGGCCAGATTCGGGACGTCTGCCTATCTTAGGGGGCCGTCGCGCGCAAGCGGACGCCGCAGTCTCATCTTCACACAGCTAAGGCAAGGAGAAACACCATGGGAAAAGTCGCACTCGTAGCGCGGATCCTACTGGGGCTCGTGTTCTTCGTCTTTGGACTGAACGGCTTCCTGCAGTTCATGCCGATGCCGGAGTTGCCGGCAGCAGCCGGGGAGCTCATGGGAGCCCTGGGGGCGAGCGGGTATTTCTTCCCGGTGCTCAAGATTTTCGAGACCGCCAGCGGGCTCATGCTGCTGAGCGGACGCTTCGTGCCGCTGGCGCTGATTTTCCTGGCCCCTATTACGCTGCAGATCTTCCTCTTCAACGCGGTGCTGGCGCCGGGTGGCATCGCCCTGGCGATCGTGTTACTGGCGCTGAATTGGTATCTCGGGCTGGGCCCCTATCGCTCGAGCTTCAGCGGCCTGCTGCGGGCAAAACCCGACGACGACGGAACTGGGTGAGAGCAGTGGAGGACTGACTTTGACGCCGATCTACCGACGGATCGGCGAGCGTCGATGGCCAGGGGCAAGCCCCCTGGCCATTGTTTATACAGAAAACCAGCAGTGATTCAGGTCTGCTGCCCTCCTGCGACACAACTGATCTATGACTTGAGGGTCAGAGCGACCATCACCCTCACCGACCCCCCCGCGGGCAGATCACCAGTGAGCCTGAGATAGGATCCAAAGTGACTGACGCGAACAAAGACGACCTCCGCGTCGCCACCGAATTCCACCGAAGTGCCCTCATCGCACCAGTGCATCCCATCGGGTGAGATCTGGACTCGGGCACAGCCGCGCGCCGCATCCCCTTCCCGCGCCAGTAAGCGAATGAAGTATATGGCCTCGGACGCCCACGCCGCCTCGTAAGGTTCGGTCTCGAAGGCGCCCGTCCAAGTCACATCGCGCTCGATGATGGCTGTATGGCTCTGACGCATCTGTGGCCCCTCAAAAAGATCCGGAGAGCAACACCGAATCGACCGAAAGGAAGGCCCGCTTGTCGATATCGGTCTGCACGAAGAACACGAGATTCAGCATGCACCACAGGTTGGCCATGGCCGGCATGACCATCGGCGAAACCGACGACATGTCGTAGCTGCGATCGTTGAACTGGAACTCGCGGAAGCTCATGTCGCTCAGATCAAAGAGCAGGCGCATGTAGTGCCAGTTCTGCTTGGTGGCGATCTCGTTGTAACACAGCAGCTGCCGTTCGCCGGGCAGATCCACCCATCCGTCGGGTCCCAGGTGGAAGTGCGATTTCGTCTTCCCCTCGCCGCCGATGTCCTCCAGAGATTCCAGATCTGACTTGTATTGCCAGCGGCCGACGGTCTCCCCGGCCATGGCGTTGACATAGCGCAGATGCGGCATCACCCGGTGGCGGCTGTCCTGAAGGTCGAAGACAAAGCCGAAAAGCCTCACGTCCTGTTCGGAAAGCCGGAGCTGGGTCGCTTCGGGCTTGAAGGTCACGTAGGCCTCCAGCTGCACCGCCCCAAGTTGGCGCCAGGTAAGCCGTTTCACCGCCACTGCCAGACTCCCCGCCTGTGGGCGCGTGGCCAGCTTCATGGCGTACGTCCCGTCCCAGGAACCGGCCGATCCGGTATCCCACATGGTGCCGTTGCTCAGCATCGGCCCGCGCAAGTCCCGGTACTGCGGCAACATGGAGTCGAGCGAGTCCTCGTAGTTGCCGATCAGCGCCGTCCACCCATTCAACCCCGTGTCGAAGTCGTCGAAGGTGATAATGCGCTCCAGCGGGCTGAACCGGCTGAGCTTCGAATCTACCGTCACGCCTCTTCCCCACGTTGTCTGGTTCATGCACAATATCGATAGGGGGAATAAACGGCATTGTCGCCAGTGGGGGAAGTAGCGGTTCGAACGGCCAGCAAGGCGATGAGCTCACCGCCGCAGGCCGAGGGGTAGCGGGAGTTCCGATTCCATCGCGTGCTTACCTATGCCTCGACCGTGTCAAAGCGGCCAGAAGCGGTCATTGCATTCTCGATGTCTCAAGATCATCGACCACCCATTCTAGGATGTTATCGATACCGTTGCGGTAGGCCTCCCAGTCATACTCAATCAGAACGTCCGGCCGTATCCCTTGTGTAGCGGTGTCTTGAAATCTGAACAGTCGCTTCGAATAGGTCACGGTCAACTCGAATTGGGTAAAATGAAACTCCCCATATCTTGGTAGCCAACGGGATTGCCTCCGGTGGGCTCTCCGACGATCCTCGCGTTTAGGATCTGGCGATACTGAGCTGCGTTGCTGACTCCCGCCGAGAATGTGTATTTATCGGTCAGAACGTAACCGCCTGATCGCCAATCGATCGAATCTGCAAGATTGAGATAGTAGGCAAGTGTCAAACCAACGAAGAAGTCTCCACCACCATTACCTCTAAAGTCGATGACCAATCTCGCAATCTCATTGCTGCAATATGTGTCAGCAACTCCTCGGCAAAGGTCTCCATATCCTCAAACGACGGATAGCTTGCGAATCGCACATAAACAGCATCCGTCCCCTCCAATTCTCCGAACCAAACGTCATCTGCGCCAGCTCTTGAACGACGTGTTATAACTGGTTCCAGAGTTTCAAAACCAACGAAGTCATCAGAGCCGAAAAAGAATCCTTCCTCAATGGCCCGAAGAGTTACCTGCGAGTCTTTGGACCCGTCAGAATACGAAAACGTTGCTACGCCGTCCTGTCGAGTCACTCCGAGCGTAAACAGTATCTCAGCGACGATTATTGACTCACCTACCCTAATCTCTTTCGAGTACGCGTTCTCAATATTCTGAGCAACCTGCGCGACGGCAGCGGCAACATCTGATATTGGCTGATCATCTATTCTAATTATGGTAGTTCCGAGTAGATGAGCGTAATCCTCGTGCACCTTGACCACTTTCCATTCGTCGTCAATGAAGTAGACCTCGATAGGAAATCGGTGAAGCCCGCCCAATCTGATCGCCGTATGCCCGTCGCCGATCCTTCTCGTCAGTCGCATGAGCTCCAATATGACTTCGGAATCACTCTTTCCGGCCAAATTTGACTTCAGCTCGTCGATTTCTTGATCAAACTCTTGTTCGCTAATCGTGTTGAAAGGATCTATGTGTAGCTCGCGCAACTGGTTCTCATAGATCTCGATGTCTTGAATCCATTGGTCTGTCTCTAGGCCACGGGCGGAGCTGGATGCAAGCAGAAACCAAACGGATGCAGTCAGGACGATGGATCGCACATTTCTTAGATTCATCGTAGTATTTTCGTTTTATTTCGCGCAAGTGACGGGAAGAGGCATCGCTTTAGTCAGAACGCTCTGTGTATTCTTCGACAGTCAATATTTGAGATAGTTCTCGACGAGTCCGGTAGAAGTGGGCCCTCTCCACTTCAATGTCAGCGATTGGGTCGTCTCTACCCGTCCACGCCGGCCCCAAACTACCCCAAGACAAGCCTGAAAT
>Ga0066376_10003036_pt1 | contig 15325 bp, 16 predicted proteins | sample Knorr_S15_td_Bot_FD_77009 | JGI IMG/M metagenome (GOLD analysis project Ga0066376, IMG submission 77009) | Marine microbial communities from Southern Atlantic Ocean transect - Knorr_S15_td_Bottom_ad_5009_LV_A | ecosystem: Environmental > Aquatic > Marine > Oceanic | place: Southern Atlantic... | reverse complement strand
GTCCCCGCGGCCTGTAGGCGGGCAATGTCACACCGCTCTTCAATGATGATCTGCGTATATCGGTTTCCCATGACAACACCTTAACTTGGTGTTGCACTTCGTTTGTGAACTTAGGGAATCCACATTCGTTAGCTCGTGAATGATTTACGGAGAGCCGTTGCCCTCACCCTGTCCCGTTGCGACGGGAGAGGGGATTATTCTTGTCATTCCTCCGAAGGCCGGAATCCACGCATCCCAGGTCTTTGGCCAGGCCTAGACACATCCGTCGACGCGGGTGTCTAGTCCCCCGGCTGGCGTGGCTCCACAAAGGTGTTGCGGAACCGGTAGAGGGTGAACTCAGGCTCCACCGGGGCCACCGATAGGTACTCGGCTTCCTCGATCTTGGCCACGATGAAATTGGGACCGTCTGGCGATGCCAAGGCTTCCGAAACTGCAGCCTCCAAGTCTTCCAGGTCGGAGACCGTCTTGGTGTGGGTGATCCCGCAGCTCCGGGCTACCTGCTCCAGGTCGGTGCCCATGCCGGTGTGACTGGTCTGCCCGCCGGTCTGGCCCCATTTCTCGTTGTCCCAGACGATGACTGTCAGGTTCTTGGGTTGCTCTCGGCCGATGGAAGCCACGGTGCCCAAGTTCATCAGCAAGGAACCGTCACCGTCCAATGAGATGACCTGTTCATCCGTTCCCATGGCCATGCCAAGTGCGATGGATGAGCAGAGGCCCATGTTTCCGTAGGTGTAGAAATTGCGGTCCCGGTACCCGGCATGCCAAAGCTCGTCGGAGGTGGGGCCCAGGTTGCTGACGATGGGCGATTCCCCCGCCAGACGCGATACCAATTGGGTTGCTTCGAACCTACGCAATCTTGCCTCCGTGCAGCATCTGAGTCAGGCATATCGCCAACGGCTGCCGGTTGGCGTGGCAGAGTTTCATGGCGCCGTTAAGTAGCTGCTCCATCTTTCCGTCGTCTTCCAGGATGAAGTGGGGCAACCCCAACTGGTCCATGATCGGTATCACCGCGCGTCCCATTGCCACCTGGGCGATATTGAACTCGCCGGCCCCTCCCCGGAGATTGATGAACATGGGAATGGGCGTGCGGGACGGGATGCACAGGCTGGCCAGTGCGTTGACGCTGTTGCCAAAGCCGCTGGACTGCATGAACACCGCCGCGTTGCGGCCGGTGGCGTAAGACCCCACCGCGATGCCGATGGCTTCCTCTTCCCTGGTGGCCGAGACCAACCGGAAGAATGGGTCCTCGTCTATCAGGCTAGTTACCTTATGGATGGATATGTCAGGCACGTAGACGATCATCGACGTATCCCAGTCCTTGAGTGTTTGTACGATCTGTTCCGCCCAGTTCATTTGTCACCCTCCCGCATTGGGGCAGTTAGATATTCTCGCTCAGGAACGGCCCAGGCGTGAACGGCTACCAACATAACAGCGGTACTTTGGATTGTCAAAACTTGGCGGCGCCCGTGCCGGAGGATATAATCCCTCTAGCTTATGAGTAAGACCCAAGCGGAGGAATGGAATTGATAATCGACCCAAATACCTTTGAGAGATTCAGCGCCGTGTTGACCGGAGTGATAGTCCCCCGGCCCATAGCTTTTGTCTCTACAATATCTCCCGATGGCGTGGTCAACCTGGCCCCCTATTCATTCTTCAACGCTGTGTCTTACAGCACCGTGGTTTTCTCCTCGTCCCGTAACGTGGGTAACAAGAGTAAAGACACCCTGCGAAACATCGAAGAGACCGGTGAATTCGTGGTCAACATCGTCGTGGATTCGATAGCCGAGGCGATGAACGCCACCGCGGCGGAATTTCCAGAAGGCGTGGACGAGTTCGAGATTGCCGGGCTGACCCACGCTCCCTCCCAGATCGTCAAACCCCCCAGAGTTGCCGAGTCGCCAGTCAACATAGAGTGCAAGCTGGACCAGGTTGTGCAGATCGGCTCCGGTGAGCACGAACACGGTTTGGTTATCGGCACCATCCTGCTGATGCATGTCCGCGACGACATCATCGACGGTCACCGCATCGATCAGGCCAAGCTCATGGCCACCGGCCGAATGGCAGGCAACATGTACTGCCGCACCAACGACCGGTACGATATGGTCCGCCCGGTGTATGACGCCGAGAAAGGCGCGGTCGTCCAGCGGTAGGCCCCTCTTCGCCCAGACAGCTCTATTCGAAACCAACAAGCAGCGTCAAAGGAGCAGGCCATGGCTACCAAGATGTCTATACTCAGTCCCGCGGCGGAGGCGTGGCGTCCCATGGACAACAACATTCCCCACATCGCCGACCTTCAAGGGGCTACGGTGGCGATCCTGAACAACCGCTGGACCAGCATGAATATCATCGCTGAGCAGATCGGCATCATCCTCAAGGAACAGTACGGCGTGGCCGAGGTGTTCGAGAAGCTGATACCGCTGGCTTCGGCCGCCCCCCAAGAGACCTTCGATGAGGTCGAGGCGAAGGCACAGGTGGCCATCGTCGGCCTGGCGAATTGAGGGTCCTGCACAGCGTGGAGTGTCCACGATAGCGTTAAACTGATCAAGTCCGGCATGCCTTCAGTGGTACTGGTGACCGAGCGGTTCACCACCCTGGCCAAGGCTTCCATGCGAGGCAACGGCGTACCCGACGCCCCCATGGTCGTCCTCCCCAAAACCGAGCTCACCGAGTACGTCGAGCCCGACGTAGTCCGCTCTGTGGCCAAAGAGGCGGTAGAGCTGATCGTCGCCCAATTGCGGGGGTAAAATGGAGATTGAGGAACTTACGATAGAAGAGCGAATCAAGCTGGTGGAAGATATCTAGGATAGTATCGCCGCTGAACAGCGGACGTTGCCCCTCACCAAAGAGCAACGAAATCTATTGGATGGAAGGCTCGAGGAGTACAAACTGGATGGGAATCCCGCAACACCAGGGATTGAGGTTGTTAAGAGAATTCGAAACGGCCTGTGATTGTTGCTCTGCGGCTGGCGGGGGAATAACCCCAAACAACTGCGAATGTTAGGATAAGGCTATGTTGGATTGGTCTTCATGCAAAGCTGTTGAACGTGATCCAGATCGCGTGAGCGGTGATTGGGTTTTCAAAGGCACTCGGGTGCCGGTGTCCGCGTTATTCGCAAACCTGGAGGACGGGGCACAAACATCCCAGTTCTTGGAATGGTTCCCAGGTGTAACAGACAAACAGGTGCGTGCTGTACTAGACCACGCCGCCAGGAGCCTCGGCGCCTCCCAGGTTGCCTGATTGCGTGTTTTATTCGATCAAGGAACACCCATCCCACTTAGAAACCTCCTCGACTCTCATCAGATTGAAACTGCCTACGAGCGGGGCTGGAGCCAACTAACCAACGGAGTTTTGCTGGCTGCGGCGGAACGGGAAGGCTTCGAAGTTTTCGTTACCACGGACCAGAATATAGTTAATCAGCAGAATATCAATGGTTTGCCATCTGCGGTCGTAGTTTTGTCTTCGACTAGTTGGCCTCGAATCCAAATAGCGTCCGACACAGTCAGACTGGCGATTGATGCCGCTCCGCCCGGTACCATTACCGAAGTAAATATCCCTTAACGTAGTTGCCCTTTTTTAGCGGCCAAGAAACTTGAATCGACTCACCACCAATGAACTCCACTGAATTCAACATAGAAGACTCCCCTGAAGCCGCCTTTCAGTTCATGATTGACCATGGTTGGTCCGATGGGCTGCCTGTGATTCCTCCCACGGCCGAACGGGTGCGGGCTATGTTGGACTACGCCCAGCGCGACGCATCCGAGTTGGTGGGTTACATCAACCCGGACGCCGGGTCGGCCACCGTGGAGAAGATCGCCGTGAATGCCGTCATGGCTGGGTGTCTCCCTGAGTACATGCCCGTTCTGATCGCCGCCGTCCAGGCCATCACCGAACCTTCCTTCAACATCCACGGCCTGCAGACCACCACCAACCCGGTGTCGCCGCTGCTCATAATCAACGGGCCGGTGCGGGAACAGATCGGGCTGAACAGCGGACGTGGCACCCTGGGACCCGGCTACCGGGCCAACGCCACCATCGGCCGGGCGGTGCGGCTTCTGCTGCTGAACGTGGGCGGCGCCAAGCCTTGGTCCACCGACATGGCCCTGCACGGCAGCCCCGCCAAATACATCTCCTGCATGGGCGAGAATGAAGAGGAGAGTATCTGGGAGCCGCTGCATGTGGAACGCGGTTTCTCCGCGGAGCAGAGCACGGTCACCGTGGTGGGCGCCCAGGGTATGAGCAACTGCCTGACCTTTTACAAAGAGCCCGAGAGTTTTCTGATAATGATCGCCAGCGCCATGGCCGATATCAGCGACAACAACTATCTGCTGGCCGCCGGCAACCCATTGGTCATACTCACGCCGGGCCACGCCCAGATATTCTCCGATGGCGGCTACACGAAACAGACGGTCAAGGAGGCGCTCTTCGAACTCTGCAAGGTGCCCCTGGACAAGTTCCCCAAAGAGACCTCGGTCATCACCTATGAAGATGGCTTCGCAATGGACGGCGACCGGGTCTGCCCCTGCCAATCGGCCGACGACATAATAGTCGTGGTCTCAGGTGGGCCGGAACCCTATCACGTCCTCTACTGCGGCAACTTTGGCGACACCACCGCCGTCACCAAGGCGGTCCAACTCCCGTAGCATTAGCCTGCGAGGAATATCCAGGGCAAACAAAAATCCCGGCTCAACTAAAGGGCCGGGATTTTATCTTCTTGCCGAGTTTGTTCGGGCCTAGTAGGGTACGTCGTCGTTCTCGGTGGAACTTTCGCCCAACCGGCTCTCCTGGGAAATGTCGGACTCGATCTCCGGCCCTATCTCGGGTTCGATCACGGACCCGATCTCTTGCTGCGAGTTGGACCGGTCCTCTTCGTCGTAGTCCATTCCCCTCTGGCCGCCGTGAAAGGCGTCCAGGGCTTCGTCCAGTTTCTTCATGAACGTCTCTGAATCTTTGGTCAGAAGCATCAGGCGGCGGCCGTTCGCCATGCGGATCCTCAGCCGGTCGCCGATGGGCAACGTGAGCAATTCCAAGTGGGCGATCTCCTGGAATGGGTAGGGCTTAATTCTGGGCCGTCCGTAGACGATTACCAGAGCGTCTCGGTAAATCAAGTACTGCTTTGGGGTGGTCAGCCAACTGTAGATCGCCACGCCGATGCCGATGGGGAAGAGAGGATTAGCAATCCCTCCAATGACGCCAATCACAGCAACGATCAGGGCAAAGAAAAATGTCAGGTTCAGTTTGGTACGGTGGTCGTCCCAATGTAAGGGTTGTTCTTGTGTTTGTTGCATACGGCGGTATTCTATCACATGATCCGAGCCTGGAAGCTATTATGTCCAACGAATTTTGGGCCAGACCGCCGAACCGCGCGACCGGCAAATATCAGCGCCCGAATCCAGTGATAAGCCGCAGTTCCTGCAAAACCTTGCTGCGTCAGAATCCGTGAGTGACCGAAGCGGGTCGGCACTGTAGTGGTTCTCCTTTTATCGCTTTAGGTTGCCTTAAAGGTCAATATTGCAATTTGAATGATCAGTGAAAAGCGCCAGTCAAAATCACACGCATTTCCTGATGTTTTTCAGCCAAGTAAGCGGCACCGTGACGGCTTGAATCACGAGTGCCGGGAAATATCGATTAAGGAACCGATGGGAGGACAAATAGAACAAAACCGATGGCGAAGGGGAAAGAGGAGAACCTCTTGTATTCAAACCAGACCTTTTGGAATGTCGACGGATAGTGCAGCGTACAAACGTCAGCTTATTGCCGATTTTTGCGCTCTGCGACGGACTTAACATCGATTATAGACCAGATCCAAACGACTACATAAATTACGCCAAACAAAAGGAAGCCAATTCCGAAAGTTAGCGCCCCGATTAAGACTGCGGCCACACTCAGGCCCCATCCAAGAAACAATAGCACGAGTCCGGCAGCTATAGAGCCATCGACCATGTGACCGATCCCCATGCATCCCGGAACTCCCAAACATCCGTTCAGGAACATCGGTAATGTAGAATCAGTAGGCTGCATCTGCCTCACGCCACAATTAGGACAAATCTACGCCAAAACATTAATGACTTGTCCACACGACGTGCAAAATTTCTCGTCTGGGCCTTTGGTGTGTTGTTCAGCCATATCTCCCCAATGCGAAGTCCCGCTAATCCGCCGAATTGCGCCGCTTCAGTTAAATGGTGTCGCGCCAGATTATACATAATCGGGCAGAGTGACGCACCAATAGAAAGATTCTGGTGGGTCTCCTAGGCGCAGTTTCTCGGATTCTAGCTGGGTAGCCGTTCTAAACAGCCTATACCCATGTCAATCTACTCTTTCCTTCGGCTGCAACTATAATCCCGGCCTGAGAACCCTTGATTTGCGCATTAATCGGGCCAGATCGCCGAGCCGCACGACCGGCAAAAATTTGCGTCCGGTTCCAAAGCCGTGCCGCAGCTGCCACAGTAACCAACGCCGCTTTGATAGCTGGGTCCAACGATGATTCCTTCGAAATCCGGGCCGGTGGGCGACTGCAAAGGGTCAGCCCCGTATTTGTTGGCGCCACGGGTCCCCGGCTGAATGTACCAGTAGATCAGCAGGACTATTCCGATGACCGTGAACGCGATCAAGAACCACCACCCCGAACGGTTGATGTCATGAAGACGTCTCACCGCCACGGCTACCCCCGGGATAAATAGGACCAGGGAGGAGATCCCGTTCAGGATGGCCACACCTATAAGCAGATCGAAGGTGGAGGTCGCGAGTCCCATCAACAGCGAAAACACGCTCCACCACCAATACTCCGACCGGCTGGACCTGGTGCGAAAGTCCAGATACCGGTGTAGTCCCGAGGAAACCGCCTGGGTGAAAGTCATCTAACGAGGTTATCTCCGAATCGGATATCTGCTTAAAGTATCAAGGAGTCACTATTGTACTCGACGTGCTCAGGCAAAACGCACCCAGAGCAAAACCACTCCAGGCGTGGTACCATCGGGACACTTTTTGTGCGGCCCATGCAGACGATTCGGAGGAGACACGATGAAAGTCGGGGTAAACGTAGCCGTTAACAGTGAAACAGGCGACATCGGCGCCTTCGCCAAGAAGGCGGAGGACCTGGGGTTCCAATCTCTCTGGATGGCCGAGCACCCCATCATCCCGGTGCACACAACATCCAAGTACGGCGGCACCCCCGACGGCAGCATCCCCCCGTCCATGAGCGACATGGCCGACCCATTCATCTGCCTGGCCATCGCCTCCGCCACCACCAGCAAGATCATGCTGGGCACCAGCATCTGCCTGATACCAGAGCACAACCCGCTGGTCCAGGCGAAACAGATCGCCGCGCTGGACTTCCATTCGGGCGGGCGGTTCATCTTCGGCATCGGCACCGGCTGGCTGCGGGAAGAGACTGAGATCATGGGCGGAGACTTCGACCACCGCTGGACCCAGGCCCGGGAAGCCGTCGAGGCTATGAAGGAGATGTGGACCAAAGACGAGGCCGAATACCACGGCCACTACTACGATTTCCCCAAGGTCCGGGTCAACCCAAAGCCGGTCCAGAAGCCCAATCCGCCGATTTTCCTGGGCGGAGCGGCCACCAACGTATTCAAACGCGTCGTCACCTACGGCGACGGCTGGATGCCGGTGCGGGCCACCCCCGAGAGCGTCAGGGCGGGCCGTGCGTCGTTGGACGACCTGGCCGACGCGGCAGGGCGCGACCCTAAGGGCATCCAGATACTGATCTACGGGGCCTCCAGCCGCGATGAGATCAACCAGATGGAAGACGCCGGGGCCGACATGGCCACAGTGCGCCTTCCTTCAACCGCCCCCGATGAGGTCATGAACGGCCTGGAACAACTGGCCGAAGAGATGTTGGGGTAGCTCCATGCGCATAGACATCCACACCCACATATCCCCTGACCGCATCGCCGCGCCGGTGCTGGAGGGCATGACCGCGCAGTTCGGCTACCCGGCGGTGGGCGTCAACACCATCGAAGGGATCAAGTCCCACATGCGGGCGTCAGGCGTGGACAAGTCGGTGGTGCTGGGTGTGGTGGACCGGGTGGAACACTTGAAGCCGGCCAACGACTGGCTGATCACCATCCAAGACGACATGCTGGTGCCCTTTGGCGCAGTCCACCCTGACTTTGAGGACATGCCCGGTGAGATTCGCCGGCTGCGTGAGGCCGGCATCAAGGGTGTAAAACTCCACCCAATGGTCAACCAGTTCTTTCCCGACGACCCCAAGATGTTCCCCATCTACGAGGAGATTGGCGAGGACATGGTGGTGGAGATACACTCGGGACGCTGGGCCCATACCACGCCGGATGACACCGTCTACTCGCCGCCCGGCCGGGTTATGAACATGATCCGGCAGTTCCCCAAAATGAAAGTGGTCTGCCTGCATCTGGGTGGTTTCTACATGCTGGATGAGGCCGAGCGGGAGCTCATCGGCAAAGACAACGTCATCATCGACACCACTTGGCCTCCCGAGCTGAAGGAGGTGGGAAGCGGCACCCTGGCCGCCATCATCAACAAGCACGGCGCGGACAAGGTTTGTTTCGGCACCGACTTCCCCCTAGCCGACATGGCCAAAGACTCGCAGTTCATCGAGAGCCTGCCCATTCCCGACGCCGCCAAGGAACGGATCCTCGGCGAGAACTTCAGAGAGTTGGTCGGATTGTGATTCCACTTTTCAGAAAAAAACGCATCCTTGGCGAGAATTTCCGGGAACTGCCCGGACTGTAATTTTCCCTATCAAACAGGAGTAACATGCCCGCCGAACTTGACGCTTGGCTGGAACAATCCAAGGAAGACGCCATCGACCCCGGCCTGCCCATCTGCGACCCACACCACCACCTCTGGGACAAACCTGGCGACCGCTACATGATTGACGAAGTCACCAACGACTTCGCGACCGGGCACAACGTTGTGCAGTCCCTGTTCGTAGAAGTCGATTCTATGTACCGGGCGTCCGGGCCAGAGGAGATGCGGCCCGTAGGCGAAGTGGAGTGGGCCCGCGGCATCGGCGCCCAGAGCGACAGCGGACTGTACGGAACGACCAAGGTCGCGGCCGGGATAGTTGCTTACGCGAACCTGAACCTGGGCGCGGCGGTCAGGCCGGTGTTGGAAGCCATGGACTCGGCCAGCAGCGGCCGGTTCCGCAGCGTCAGGCACACCTGCAGTTGGGACGCCCACGAGCCGCTACGCTCCCACCGCTCCGGCTGGCCGGGTATGATGGCCGAAACCAACTTCCTCGAGGGCATCGGAGTGCTATTCAGCATGAGCCACGCATTCGACGCCCTGGTCTACCACCCCCAGCTATCCGAGCTGGCGGGCCTGGTGGACGCCTTTCCCAACGCGGTGTTTGTCCTGAACCACATCGGCCGTCCCTTGGGCGTCGGCCCGTACGCCGGCCACCGTGACGAGATATTCGAGGTCTGGAAGAAGGACATGACCGAACTGGCGCAGCGCCCCAACGTGGTGGTTAAGGTGGGCGGCCTGGGCAACCGGGTCAGCGGGTTCGAATGGGACACCCAGCCAGCGCCGCCCGACTCAACGGAACTCGCCGGGAAAACGGCGCCCTACTACCGGCACACCATCGAGGCCTTCGGGCCGGAACGCTGCATGTTCGAGAGCAACTTCCCGGTGGACAAGAATTCCTATACCTACACGGCGGTCTGGAACTCGTTCAAGCGTATGACCAAGGATTTCACAGCCGCTGAGAAGGCGTGGCTGTTCCACGACACCGCCGCCAAGGCCTACCGTCTGCCGTTACTGGCCGAGCAATAGGCGTGGGGTTACCCACCTGCTGAATTCTGGAAGCATGGTGTTGCGGGAGAAAACGGAAATCCCCCCAACCCCCCTTTGCCCAGGGGGGACCAAGGGGGGATTTTGGTTGCCGCAAAAAAGTTGTTTACTCCAATTGTCCAAGGATGCGCCTAAGCCAGGCTGATTCTTGAGAACGGTCCTAAATGCGCCGGCCCTGCCGTCCTAGCCCCCGTTCCGGATAAAGTCGGCGATGCGCTCCCCGATCATCATTGTCGTGACGTTGGTGTTGGCGCGGATGCAGTTGGGCATGACCGACGCGTCGGCTATCCGCAGGTTCTCCAGGCCATGCACCCGGCCGTGCTGGTCGACCACGGCCATGCCGTCCGAAGACGGGCCCATCTTGCAGGTGCCGGATATGTGCTGCCCGGTGGTGACGTCCCTGGCGCAGAAGGCGTCCAGAGCGTCGTCCGAGGACAGTTCCTCTTCGGTGGGCTCGATGCGGTAATCGACGATGTCCTTGAACTGATCGCCATTGCCCAGATCCACGCAGGTGCGCACCATCTCCCGCATGCGCTTCCGGTCGAAGGGGTCTCGAAGATACCGGTAGTCCAGCGAGGGTTGCTCGTTGGGGTCGGTGGAGGTCAGCTTCAGTTCTCCGGAGCTCATGGCCAGGTCCAGCACGCCCAGCATGCGCATGCCCAGGGGTTCCATGCGGTCACCGCCCCGGTCGATGCGCTCCGTGGCGTAGGACTGCATCAGGATCATCAGGTCGTTGCGCAGGTCAGACCCCTCAGCGGTCCACCGCAGCCCCATCTGCACCCTGGGGGCCAAGCCGTCCAGAGGGAAGTCCTTCTTGGTCTTGAAGGTCACGTAGATCATGGGGTGGTCGCGGAGGTTCTGGCCCACTCCGGGCAGGTCGTGGACCACCGGCAGCCCCATCTCCTTTAGGTGGGCGGCGGGGCCGACGCCGGAAAGCAGCATGATCTGCGGCGAGCCGATGGACCCGGAACTGAGCACGATCTGGCCGGCTTCGGCGGTGAATTTCTCTCCGCCGCTCTCAACCTCCACGCCAACGGCCTTCTTGCCCTCGAAGATTATCCGGTGGGTGGTGCAGTTGGGGCGGATGGTCAGGTTCAGCCGGTGCCGGGCCGGGTTCAGGTAGCCGATGGCGGTGCTGAACCGGATGCCGTTGGGGTTGTTGAAGGGAATCGGGCCGATACCCGAAGCTTCGGGATGATTGTGGTCCGGGCTCTCAGGAAAGCCGGCCGCGCGGCAGGACTCCTGGAACGCGGCCTGGTCTGGGTTCAGTTCGTCCTGCTTGAACCGCCTGAGGATGATCGGGCCCTCCGAGCTGTGGAAGTCGTCGTCTGGGAAGTCGGAGTCGGACTCGATCTTCCGGAGGTACGAGAGGCATTGGGTAAAGCTCCACTCGTCGTTGCCCATGGCCGCCCAGGAGTCGTAGTCCTCGGGGACGCCCCGTAAAAACACCTGGCCGTTGATGGCGCTGGAGCCGCCGGTGACCTTGCCGCGGGGGACCATCATGGGCGGCGAAGTCTCGGTGGCCTTGCCCCAGAATTGCCAGTTGTGGTCGCTAGTCATGATGTCGGTGGCCGTTGCGTAGCCGAACTTCACCTCATCGGGCAGTTGCTCGAACTCGGGGTAGTCCGGGCCCGCCTCCAACAACAACACAGACCGGTCCGGGTCTTCGCTGAGCCGGGAAGCCATGATCGAGCCGGCCGAGCCGGCTCCGACAACTATCACGTCGTACTTCATTCTTGCTCTCCCTCCATGTTCGTCCGGTGGGGTCGGCCCCTGTGCGCCGCAGGCCCAGATGATACTGGCGGCCCATTCCAGCGTCAACCATGCGCGGCACACGTTTGACATCCGGAGGCGCATGTTTAGAATGTCAGAAGCCATTTTGGAAACAAGGACACAAACATGATTAAGCACTTTGGTAGCTTGTATGCCGGGCACGTTGACCTGGGAGACCTTGGCTTTGGGGCTACAGCCGTCAACGACCGCCGCTTCGATAACGAACACCTGAGCACGATATTTAACCGCGTCGAGCAGATAGCCAAGGTCATGGACGACCTTGATTACCACAGCTTCTGGATGGCCGAACACCATTTCCAGCACGAGGGCAATGAGACTATCCCCAATCTGCTGCTGCTCTACGTGCACCTGGCCCACATAACCAAGAACCTGAAATTCGGCTGCGGCTTCAACATCAACCCCATGTGGCACCCGCTGCGGCTGGCCGAGGATTACGCCACCGCCGACATCCTGACCAACGGACGGGTGATTTTCGGCGTGGGACGTGGCTACCACTCCCGCGAGGTGGACACCTTCGGCGTTCCCAGCACCAACTCGGACAACGACGCCAACCGCGAGATGTTCGAGGAACAGGTTGAGATCATCATGAAGGCATTCAACGAGGAGTCCTTCTCTCACAAGGGCAAGAACTACACCCTTCCTCCCGAGGTGCCCTACCGCGGTTACACCCTCCAGGAGATCACCCTGGTGCCGCGGCCCAAGCACCTGCCGGTTGAGACTTGGCAGCCCATGGTTAGCGCCAGCCAGCGGGCGATGGATTTCAAGGCCAAGCACGGTATCCAGGCCATCATCGGCGGTGGAGCGGTCACCGGCGGCCCCTCGGACGATGTCGTCGAGCGCTGGACCGAGACCCTGGTCAAACACGACTACAAAGACGTTCAATTGGGCAGCAGACTGGTGGTCGGTTTGCCCACGTTCATCGCCGACACCGAGAAGGAAGCCGTCGATCAGTCCCGGAAGTACCTGGAAGAGGACATGAAGATGTTCGCGCCCCTTGGCTTCTTCCGCTCATTCACCCCTGAGATGATTGGCGCCTTGGGCGACCCCAAACGGGCGCCGTCTACCGGGTTCCCAACAATGGAAGACGCCATCGCCGACGGCGCCTGGGTCTGCGGCCCCGCGGAGAAGGTCACCGAACGGATCATGGAGATCCAGGACAAGTACCCCGGCCTTGAGTACATGCACGTTGGAATGGGCCGCCAGGGGGTTCCCCTGGAAGTGATGATCGAGCAACTCGAGCGCTTCGGCAAAGAAGTCATGCCCAAGTTCAACGTGGTGAAGCCCGGTCAGTAGACCGTTTAACGCCGTTTAGACTTTTGAGCGCCGGAGGGAATAGACCCTTCCGGCGCTCTGATTGTTCCGGCAGAGCGTTTAAATAGCCCGGCGGGTTGCCCGGTGGGGGATTCGAATGGACACAACTTTGGGGTGGGGTTCCGACGTTCTTATCTGGAACGCCGTGGTCCTGACTGGAGTTTCGCTGGCCGTGGGGTTGCTGGGAGGGTTCGTGGGGTTGGCCTTGGGGACCATGCGGCTCCCGGCGATGCTCCTGATGGGCATGGCCGCGCCCACCGCCGGCGGCACCAACATCCTGGTCAGCAGCATCAGCTCCATCTTCGGCGCCATCAGGCACATCCGGGAGGGACGGGTCAACTTCAGGCTGGTGTTGATCATGGGCGGTCCGGCCTTCGCCGGGGCGTTCATCGGCGGCTTCCTTGGAGGCCGGGTGTCCGAGACCATCCTCCTATCCGCCGCCGGCCTGCTGGTGCTGTGGCAGGGGATAGAACTGCGCATGAGGGGCCGCGCCGTGGCCGCCGCGGACGACTTCGTGACCGAGTACTCCGGCAAGCGCATGGTCCTGGGCGGCGGCATGGGCTTGGCCGTGGGCCTGCTGGGCGGGGCAGTCGGGCTGATTCTAGGCAGCATTCGCCTGCCCGCATTGATCCGGATCCTGAAGGTGGACCCACGGATAGCGGCGGGCACCAACCTGGTCATCGGCTTCGTGATGGGCTCCCTAGGCTGGGTCGGTCACGCCATCAAAGGCGACGTTGACTACCAACTGCTGATACTGATGGGCGCCGCCGCCGCCGTCGGCAGCTACTTCGGAGCAAAACTAACCGGCAAAGTAGACCTCGCCACCCTGGTCGGCGCCATGGGCTACGTGCTTCTGGTAGTGGGCGTGATACTGATCTGGCGGGGTGTGACTGCGTAGGGGGAACACGAGGCTTGTGGCTGGTAAATGAACGCTATAACCCCCTGAACTCGGGTTCAGGGGGTTTCTTGTTGCGCGCTTAGTGGCGTTCCGGGTTCCGGACCCGGCGGGCAGTTATGCGTCTTTGCTCAGCTGACCACACGATTCCTGGGTAGTACGGGTCCTGCTCGCCGCAGTGGCGTGTCAAAGTTGAATTCAACCAACCAAACTCGAGTTTTCGGCCATACCTAAACGTGACCGTATAGGTGAGTTCTGACTAAAATGGCCCACTGGTGGGTGAATAGCCAAAAGGGAGGTTCCTAGCTGGCTCTCGTCGAATCAGTGCGCTGTTTGAACGAGCAGCGATGCGGACCGGCATTCTAAAGCAAGGGAGTTTGACATGCATGAAATAACGATAGACACCTACGAAGCGGTAGTAGACCGTGATACGTTAACGGAAGAAAAAACAGACTTTGAAACCGTTACCATCGACGAATTGGTGAAACCTGGTCAGATAGGTTTCTATAAGTCCGCCTTTGAAGACCATCGGCGCAAACAAAATTTGGCAATCGAAGATTACGTTTGGTTCTCAATACCAAACCATCAGCGGCGGGTGGGCAGTCACCGAGTCCAACGACCTTTTTAGAGTCTCACTGTCGCGCGTGGCGTCTAATGGACCGTCGTTGACTTATAAGAACGTCTGGTTTATCAGTGTTATCAATACAAGTGGTGTGTACGACATCACAGGCGCAGTGTACGCTTTTTACACAATCTGACCTCACGGCCAAGCATTTGGTTGTTCCCGGCCTGTGGCACGTCGCAATCGTCAACGAAACATTCAACTAAGGCTCACGGCGGACGCGAAAATAGCTGGCCATTCTTAGATCGCCGTCGCCGCCGCGGCCGCAGCTGGTGAATGAACGCCAAAACACCCTGGCCATCGATGACCAGGGTGTTTCTTTGCTCGCTAAATTCCGTCCCGGGTTCCGGGCCCGGGGGATGGCGATGCGTCAGCTAATCAGAAAAATTCCATTTGAAATTGGCTGAAAAGTCCTGGATTTGTTGCGGAAAGCATGACATAACAACGAAAGCGTCAGGGTGGCGTGGCCGAGCTAGCCTTTCTGCACTTCATAGGCGACGGAACGGAAGCTCAGTACCACCCTGGCGCTATCTTTGTTTTATAGATTTATTCAAGTCGGTTGTCAAGGCTATTTCGCGATTTGCTCTTTCCGTCTTGACCACTTCCCGGTCCATCTGACAGATCACGTTGACCGGCCACGTCGGCGTTAGGATGTGGCTGTCTGGGTCTCCGGCGGGCCGCCTAGCTCCGCGTGGCCCGCTTCGCAGATGTACCCCATGCCCCCCGGTAGGTCTTGCCATCTTCCCGCGTATGTACCATCGTGCTCTTGTCGATGGGAGTGATACTAATCTGGTGAAGTGTAAGCTAGTATCACTTAGCAAATCAGGCACAAAAAATTGACCCTCCAGAATCAACTGAAGGGTCAATTTTCTTCTTCTGGTCGGGGTGGTCGGATTCGAACCGACGACCCCCT
>Ga0066376_10003033_pt1 | contig 15333 bp, 14 predicted proteins | sample Knorr_S15_td_Bot_FD_77009 | JGI IMG/M metagenome (GOLD analysis project Ga0066376, IMG submission 77009) | Marine microbial communities from Southern Atlantic Ocean transect - Knorr_S15_td_Bottom_ad_5009_LV_A | ecosystem: Environmental > Aquatic > Marine > Oceanic | place: Southern Atlantic... | reverse complement strand
CGAAAACTTGTCGTGCCAGTATTGCTCTAGCCGCACTGGATCATCGGTATAAATGATGTGCCTAGTCGTGACTGGGTCGGGCAATTGGAGCTTTATTTCCTCAAATCTCCTGTTGAAATCATTTGATCTACCAATTTTGTAATTTTGGCCGGACTTCAAAAGATAAACCACCCCTCGAGATTTCCGAGGCCTCAAAGGATTAGCCGCATACTGAATCCGTACCAACTCATGATCGCGAATCTTGCGGGATCCTACTTCCGATAGAGACAGTCGAACTTTGCCATAAGGCTCATCAGGGGCGACAGAAAATATTCCTTTCGGGCTAGGTACTGGAATTGTTGATAAAGCCTAGTATTAACCTCGTCGCCTGCCGTGAGTGCCAGTTGCTCCAAAACAACGGCCCTTTTCCATACCTGCCGGTACAGAGCAGCCTCTGGGTAAACTTTTGCTTTCGGTGTTAACGGGCGAGTTTCCCGAACGAAGGCGTCGAACTGAGCTAATAGTTCCGCCTTTGTCGCGGCCTCGGCTACCCTCTTCGCCTTCCAATCTGATATGAAATTACTTATAAAATTCATTTACGAGCCAGCGAGTCACTCGAGATAGTCTTAATGGGGATTGCCTACTTGTATATTACCAAATCATCTAGGCTAGTCCCTTGTCCTCGAAGATGACACCGACGGTGCTCGGTCGTTAACAGCAAAGCCCCTTTCTTCTTCGGAAAGCGACCTTATGCTAGCAGCATTTTGCTTTCGAAGGCGGGCTTGATTGTGGGTGGGCGAAATCCCCCTTGGTCCCCTTTTACGAAAGGGGGAAACTTAGCCCCCCTTTCGTAAAGGGGGGTTGGGGGGATTTCGGCTGCCGACCGCACCCCATCAATGGTGCAGCAAGGAGGCGACTACCTTTTTGTCTGCGTCTGCAGGTCCAGCGACCAGGCCATGTCGCTGAAGTTGCTCATGATCGTGCCCACCCATCGGCCGACTTCTACGTTGGGGGAGTGCCCGGCCCCGTGGTAGATGTGCAGGTGCCGGTAGAACTTGGACAACGCCTGGTATTCCGCCAGGATGTTGTCTACGCCGACCGTTGTGTCCCGGTCGCCGCCCATGACCAACGTCGGCACTTCGATCTCTTTCAAGCGGTCTCGGAGCCTCAGGCCGGCCATGGAACGCCTGCCGCCGATGAACCGCTCCATTGGGTTGCGCGCGATGTCGGCCATCACTGCTTCTTTGAAATCATCGGTCACGTGCGGCGCTTGGAAGCCCATGTCTCCGGCGGGCGGCTCCGGGCTCTTTAGTGATTCCCGCAGATCCTCCTCCCAGCCGTCTTTCAAGTCCCGCCCATCTAGCGGGGTCGGGTTCATCAGCACCAGCCCTTTGATCCGGGACTGGTGGTCCAAGGCATACTGGGCTGCCGTGGCCCCGCCCATCGAATGCCCCACCAAGGTGAACCCGTCCAATCCCAAGGCCTCCGTCACGTTGTAGAGATCGCCGGCAAACGTCTCCACAGAGTAATCCTCCTCTTTGAACGGGCCCTCGGCCGACGAGCGGTCCGACTCCCCTGCGCCCCGGTTGTTCAAGACGATCACCCGGAACCGGTCCTCCGGCATATGTTCCAAGGTATAGCGCCAGATTGCGGCCGAAGACGCATACCCGTGCACCAAGACCAATGTATCTAAACCGTGCCCATGCTCGAAATACTCCAAGCGAACAGGGCCGGCCTGAACGAATTTTGACTCCATGTATATTTTTCTCCGTCGTTGTTGTAAGCCTTTGAGTTTTAATCATCCTAGTCTCAAAAACGGTTTAACGGAAGAGCGTCAGAACATTAAACCTAACCGGGCAAATTCACTTACTAATGATGCGCCCCTGGCGAACTTGGGTTATCCTTAGCACGCCGAAAACTTGGGTGCCTGGTCCGCCTCTATCAGGCCGATGTAACCGGGCGCCGTTTGGAGAAGCCATGAGACTGGAAGGAAAGGTCGCTTTGATCACGGGCGCCGCCCACGGGATGGGAGCGGAAGAAGCCCGCCTATTTGCCCGGGAGGGCGCCAAGATCGCCATCGCCGACATCCGCGAAGACGACGCCCGCAAGGTCGAGGCTGAGATCGCCGAGGCCGGGGGCGAAGCGATGGTGATCATGCTGGATGTTACCCAAGAGGACCAGTGGGAGAGTTCCGTCGCCGCGGTCGTGGCCCGGTTCGGGAAGTTAGACATCCTGGTCAACAATGCCGGCATCAGCGGCAGCGGAGAGCGGGATTCCCGCAGCACCGACGCCTGGGACCGGCTGATGGAAGTGAACGCCAAGAGCGTATTCCTTGGCATGAAACACGTCATACCAGAGATGGAGAAAGTCGGTGGCGGCGCCATCGTCAACATCTCATCCATCTCAGGATTCGTGGGCCAAGAAGCGATTCACCCCGGATATAACGCGTCCAAGGGCGCGGTCCGGCTAGTGACCAAAGCCGCCGCCGTCCAGCACGCCAAAGCCGGAATACGGGTCAACTCGGTCCATCCGGGGATGCTGCCCCCCATGCTGACCTCGTTCCAGGCGGGAGACCCCGCCCGGGAGGCCATGAATGCCGCTGTTCCTATGGGCCGCGAGGGAACGCCCATTGAGGTTGCCTATGCCGTGCTGTTCCTGGCGTCGGACGAGGCATCCTACATCACCGGGACCGAACTGCTGGTGGACGGCGGCTTCACAGCCAAATAACTAGTAACTAGTTTTGGCGATGACCGCTTCCGGGAACCGTTCGTCCTGAACCCGTCGAAGGATCTCGGCGCAGTCATGGTTCGACGGGGCTCACCACGAACGGTCAGTAACGGGGATTATCAATAGGAATAATTTAGAACTAGGAGCGCTTCAATGCGATTAGAAGGAAAGGTTGCGATCATCACCGGCGGGGCCCACGGCATGGGCGCTGAAGAGGCAAAGCTCTTCGCCAGGGAGGGCGCCAAGGTTGTTGTCGCCGACATCCGCGAAGATGACGCCCGCAAGGTGGAGGCGGAGATCGCCGAGGCCGGTGGCGAGGCCTTGGTGGTCATGCTGGACGTGAGCCAGGAGGACCAGTGGGAGCAGGCGGTGTCCCAGGTCGTGGCCAGGTTCGGCAAGCTGGATATCCTGGTCAATAACGCCGGCATCAGCGGTAGCGGCGAGAAGGATTTCGGCAGCACGGCCGCTTGGGACCAGCTCATGGAAATCAACGCCAAAAGCGTATTCCTAGGCATGAAACACGCCATCCCAGAGATGGAGAAAGCCGGTGGCGGGGCCATCGTGAACATCTCGTCAATCTCTGGGATGGTCGGACAAACATACGTTCACCCCGGCTACAACGCCTCCAAGGGCGCGGTCAGGTTGGTCACTAAAGCGGCCGCCGTGCAGCACGCCAAGAGCGGCATCCGGGTCAACTCGGTGCATCCCGGAAGCATGCCCCCAATGCTGACCTCGGGCGCCAGAGGCGACGGCGGGAGTCAGGAGGCCCGAATGGCTGCCATACCCATGGGACGGGAGGGCCGGCCCATCGAAGTCGCCAATGCCGTGTTGTTCTTGGCCTCGGACGAGGCGTCCTACATCACCGGCACCGAACTGATGGTGGACGGCGGTTACACCGCCCGGTAATCCACGATTAAACAACTTTAGGTGGAGCAATAACATACGATTAGCCGGTAATCAAATCAAGTTGGAGAGATAGTATGCGTTTAGCCGGTGTTCAAACCCAGTTGGAGAAATAACATGCGTTTAGATGGAAAAGTTGCCCTGATCTCAGGGGGCGCCCGCGGGATGGGCGCCGAAGAGGCCCGCATCTTCGCCCGGGAGGGCGCCAAGGTGGTCATCGGAGACATCTCGGAAGACGACGGCAAGGCTGTCGAGGCACAGATCGCCGAGGCCGGCGGCCAGGCTTTATTCGTAAGATTGGACGTCACTCAGGAAGCCGACTGGGCCAATGCTGTCGATCTGGCGGTTTCCAGCTTCGGCAAGTTGGACATCTTGGTCAACAACGCCGGCATCAGCAGCCGGGCCTTCACCGACGACACCGGCATCGAAGCCTGGGACAAGATCATGGAGGTCAACTCCAAAGGTGTTTTCCTGGGGAGCAGGGCCGCCGTGCCCAAGATGCTGGAGGCCGGTGGCGGGTCCATCGTCAACATCTCTTCCATCATGGGGCTGGTCGGTTCGGCCGGCGGACACCCCGCCTATAACGCTTCCAAAGGGGCCGTTAGGATCTTCTCCAAGGCAATGGCCGTCCGCCACGGAAAGGACAACATCCGCGTGAACTCGGTGCATCCGGGCTTCATGCCGCCCATGGCCTCGGGCATCGCCTACGACCAGGAGCAACGCCGCGGCAGCCTGGAGCAGACTCCCCTGGGCCGGGAAGGGCGCATCGAGGAAGTAGCCAATGCCGTGCTGTTCTTGGCGTCCGACGAGGCTTCCTACATCACGGGCGCTGAACTGGCGGTCGACGGCGGTTTCACAGCCAAGTAATCCTTCAGCGATCTAAATCGGGAGGCAAGCATGGGTTTCAAGGTGCTCTATCACCTCACCACCGGCAACCTGAAGGGCATCGCCGAAGAGGCCAAGTGGGCTGAGTCCATGGGCTACGACGGTCTTTGCACCGAGGATGCGGCCCACGACCCCATGCTGCCCCTGATGATGGCGGCCTCCACGACTTCGCGGGTGACCCTTGAGACCCGGGTGGCCATCGCTTTCCCCCGTTCACCCATGGTCATGGCCTACGCCGCCCGGGACCTGCAAGAGTTCTCCAACGGCCGTTTCCGGCTGGGCCTGGGCACCCAGGTAAAAGGGCACATCCAACGTCGTTTCTCCACTGAGTGGACCGCGCCGGGCCCTCGGATGCGGGAGTATGTCCAGTCGCTGCACGCAATCTGGGATTCTTGGCAGACCGGGGAAAGGCTGGCCCACCACGGCGAGCACTACAACTTCTCCCTGATGACACCCTTCTTCAGCCCCGGCAAGTCGGAGCAGCCCAGCCCGCCGGTGTTCATTAGCGCCGTGAACCCCTACAACTGCCGAGTGGCCGGCGAGGTCTGCGACGGCATCGCGCTGCATCCCCTGACCACGCCCAAATACCTCAAGGAAGTGATCGTCCCCAACATAGCGGACGGCGCCGCCAGGGCGGGGAGAGACCCCAAGTCGGTCAACGTCAGCAACTCGTCCTTCATAATTACGGGCCCCAACCAGGCAGCCATCGACGCCCAGAAGTTAGCCACGAGGAAACAGATAGCCTTCTACTGCTCAACCCGCAGCTACTCCAAGGTGTTGGAGGTACAGGGTTTCGAAGAATTGGGCGTTTGGCTCCACGAGATGTCCCTGAAACAGCAATGGGACCAGATGACCGACCTGATCACCGACGAGATTCTGGACGCCTTCGCCGTTGTCGGTGGCTACAGCGAGATACCAGGCCTGATGAAAGAACGCTTCGACGGCCTGCTGGACGAAATAGTCTTCAACGCAGGCGGGCCGGGTGGGTCTGACGAGGCAGAGATTCGGAAGGTTGTCGAGGGGTTGCAGGCGTAGATGGGGCGGAAATCCCCCCAACCCCCCTTTAACAAAGGGGGGCTTTTTCTTTTCCCCCTTTCGTAAAGGGGGACCAAGGGGGATTTCGTCCCTACGCAACCAACGCATTCCAGAAACAAAGAGCTGAAAGCTAATAGCTGACGGCTGACGGCTCCCTAAACCCACTTCCCCGCTTCCACAGCCGTGAGAAAGTCCGCCACTGTCCTGTTATACAGGTCCGGCTCTTCCAGGTTGATCGTGTGGCCGGCCTGGGGGAAGACGGCCAGACCGCAGGAAGGGATGTTCCGTGTCATGAAGACCGCCGGGTCCACGCACGGGGTGTCTTCGTCTCCGATAAGCACTAAAGTCGGGGCCTTGATCTGCTGTAGTTTTTCCTGAAGCTGGTAGATGGTGGGCCGCTTCATCTGAACGCCCCGGAACGTCAGCGAAGACCCCTGTGCCGAATGCGCGGCCAGTCCGGCGTGAAACTTGGCCCATCCCACCGGGTCTTTGCGCAGGAATTGCAGCCGTTCCGCCCCCCGGGCGTAGCTGTCGGCAAACTTCTCCATGCCCTCGGCGACCATGGACTCGCTTAGCGACTGCCATGACGCCACCAGCCGCTCCCGGCCGCCGGCGTCGGAGCCCGCGCCCGCCGAGGCGATCACCAGCGACCGGCACATCTCTGGATGGGCGATTGCGAAGCCGATGGCCAGGGTCCCGCCCATGGACAGCCCGTGGATATGGGCCTGCTCGATGCCCAGGTGCCGCAACAGCCGGTACAGGTCTTCCACCTGATGGTCTTGGGAATAGGCGGCTGGGTCGTCGGGCACGCCTGAGGGTGGATAGCCCCGGTGGCAGTAGGTGATGACCTGGTAGCGCCGGGAGAAGAAATTCACCTGGGGCTCCCAACTGGTGATGTCCCCGGCAAATTCGTGGCTCAAAACCAAGGGATAGCCCTCGCCGGCCACTTGGTAGTGGATGTCAACGCCGTCCGATGAAAAAGTGGGCATGTTTTAAGACTCCGATTCTAATATCCACGGATGATAGGTTGCGTCAGCCTAGGCGTCAATCTGGGGGTTGCCTCTCCCGAGCAAACAGGCTAGGCTTCGGCCATTCCAAAGCACAGGAGAAAACCATGCTAAATAAAGTACACCACGTGACCTATGTCGTGGAGAGCATCTCCGACATGGCCGCCTATATGGAGACAAACTTCGGAGTCAAACCGATCTCGACGGACGAGTTCACCGAGCAGGGCTTCAAGTCCATCCTGTTTCGCATCGGCGAAACACTGGTCGACTTCTTCGAGCCACTGCGCGAAGACACCACCATGGCCCGCCAGCTCAAGGCCACCGGCCCAGGCGTGATGCACGTGGCCTGGGGCGTGGACGGCATCGACGCCGCCTTCAAAAGCCTGCAAGAAAACGGCAACACCATGCGCGGAGACGCCCCGGCCATCAGTCCTTTCGGCTACAAAACCGCCAACATCGAGACCACCAGCTCCCACGGCATCCACTTTCAGTTAGCTGAGGGCGAGCCGGCGTAAATCCCCCTCGGTCCCCCTTTACAAAAGGGGGACGAATAAAGCCCCTCTTTTATAAGGGGGGGTTGGGGGGATTTTCGTTGCAACTTGAAAAGGACTAAACATGGAATACAACTCACTAGGCCGCACCGGGCTCAATGTCTCTCGCGTTGGGTTTGGCGGCGGCGGCATCGGGCAGGTCTGGGGTCCCACCACCAGGGACGAGGCGGTCAGGGCCGTCCACCGGGCGCTGGACCTGGGTATAAATTACTTTGACGTTGCTCCGGCCTACGGCAGCGGAAAGGCGGAAGAGGCGCTGGGCATCGCGCTGGAAGGCCGGTCCGAAGAGGTCATTATCGGCACCAAGGTCAGGGTGCCCGCCGATGACCTGGCCAATGCGACAGCCGTGGTGCGGCGTTCTATTGAAACGAGCCTGCGCATTCTAAAACGAGACTCGGTCGATATCCTCCACGTGCACAACGTGTTCACGGAAAAGAGAGTCGAAGCACGAAACACGCTCTCCGCCGACGACGTGTTGGGGCCGGTGTTGGAGGCTTATCAAGCGGTACAGAAAGCTGGCAAGACCCGGTTCATCGGACTTTCGGCCATGGACCACCATGTGCCGACGCTCAGCCGGATCATGGACAGCGGGGAATGGGACACGGTGTTGGCCTACTACAACCTGCTGAATTGGACCGCCCAATCCGCGCCGCCGCCGGGGGTAGGCCTGTACGACAACGGCCAGAACATCCTGCTGGCCAAGAAGCACAACATGGGGGTCATCGGCATCCGCTCCCACGCCGCCGGGGCGCTGACCGCCGCAGTGGACCGGCCCATGCCGCCAGACAACGAACTACTGCGCCAGGATGTCGAGAGCGCCGCCCGGTTGGGTTTCTTGCTGGAAGGCGAGACCGAGACCCTCTCCCAGGCGGCCACGATCTTCTGCCTGATGAACCAGGACATCCACACCACTGTCCCCGGCGTGAAGAACGTGGCGGAAACCGAGGAGATGGCCGGGTGCATCGACCTGGCCCCGTTCTCACAGGATCAGATGGCCCGCCTGAACAAACTGTACTTAAAGGGGTTCAGGGACTAGCTAGGGTTTAACAAATCCAGCAGTCCTGCCCAAACCGTCCTTCGACAGGTCCGATTGCATCGAGAGTCTCGACTGCCGGTCGGACCTCAGGATGAGCGTAAGTAGGCGTCGGCCAGGTCAAGATGAGCAAAGATACTTGTCCTCCCGCTCATGGTGAGCCTGTCGAACCACGTTGTCAGCGTTATTGCATTCCAACAGAAGCATGACTTATGCGGCTCTTCGACGGGTCCGATTACATCGAGACTCTCGACCTTTGGTCGGAGCTCAGGACGAACGGATTTGCTGGCTTCTTGCCCGCTCGTTTTGTCGTTCCGCGGAAGCAAGTCGAACCACGTTCATTATTGATCTCTAGACCTTCGGCCACACCTGCTTGGCAAAATCTTCCATCAGACCCAGCATTGAATCTAGGTCGTCGGTCTGCCGCAGGAAGTCCCAGATCATGGACGTCACGCCCATGTCCTGATATTGGCGGATATCCCCGGCGATCTGGTCGGCGTCACCAACGAAGGGCAGGCGGTCCGGACCCTGGGCTTCCTTCTTCAACTCGAACTGGTGGGTCCGGTAGATGGTCTCGATGGTTGATGGGTCCCGGCCGAAACGCTGGGCGTATTGGGCCAACCGGTCCAACCCTGCTTGCAGTTGCTCCGGCGTGCCCATGGGGAAGGTGGGGTTGGATCCCAGGGGGTACCAGCCATCGGCCAGTTCCGCGGTGCGGCGCAGGGCCGGGCGGCTCTCCCCGCCGACCCAGATGGGCGGGTGAGGCTTCTGCACCGGCTTGGGCAGAAAACTGATGTCGTCGAAACTGATGTACTTGCCTTCGAAATGGGGGTCGTCCTCGGTCCACAGCACCTTGAATGCCCGGATGTACTCGTCGGTGACCGCGCCACGCTCTTCGAAGGGCGGCAGGCCCAACGCCTCAAATTCTTCCCGCATCCAGCCAACACCGACGCCCACGACAAGCCGCCCTCCCGAGAGAACATCCAAAGTCGCCAAGGACTTCGCGGCGATCAGCGGGTTCCGGTGAGGGACGATCAAGACGCTGGTAACCAGGCGTATCTTGCTGGTCTGGCCGGCGATGTACGACAGCAGGGTTATCTGCTCCATGGACTCGCCCGACCCGGAGCCAGGGAACTCCCCGCCCTCGGTGTAGGGATACACGGAGGAGATGTTCTTAGGCACCAAGATGTGGTCGCCGGTCAGGAGGGTGTCAAAACCAAATTCCTCCCCTTTCCTGGCGATGATGCCCAATCTTTCAGGGGTGGCAAGCTGCCCTCTGCCGGGCAAGGTGAATCCGTACTTCATGATTCAGTCTCCAGAGTTATGTAAAGTTGTCTATCCGGTCCGGGCTGCCTGGCGGACCGTTTCCAGCCGAACTCGGCTAAGTTCTGTTCTCGGATGGTCCGAGCCGAACACTCGCAAGCGGTCCTCGATTATCTCTTGGTGGAGGACCACAGCTTGGCTGTGCTCGCCCAAGGCCGCCAAAGTGTTGGCCAGACTGCTCCGGCTGCGCAGGGTGTCTGGGTGGTCTCGGCCCAGCACTTCAACCCGCAGCGCCAGAATGTTCTGAAACATCGGTTTGGCGTCCTGATATTGGCCAGCGGCGAAGTAGGTATTGGCCAAACGACTGAGGCTCCTCAGGGTCTGGGGGTGCTCCGGCCCCAGCTTTTCCCGGTGGATGCGAATATTCTCGGAGTAGAGCGAAAAGCACTCTTCGTATTGACAGATCGCCCGCAGTGACCGGACCAGGCCGTTCCGGGCGCTGATGGTCTGAAAGTGTCTCTCGCCCTGGAATTCCAGCCTCTCCGCCAAGACACCACGCAATAGCTCAACCGCCTCCGCGATGCGTTTCGCCGAGTGGAGTTCCCTGGCCCGGGCTTCCACCTGGGACAGGGCCTCCGCGTTGAATCTATGTTTTGCCAATTGAGGTTCCTTTCGGCCTTACACGATCTCACGAAACCGGAACGCGTCTGTGCATCGCCAGGTGGTTCGACGGGGCTCACCACGAACGGATACGGAGCTCATCGCGAACGGATGATGAACGGCAAGTAAAAACCAAACCCGTTCGTCCTGAGGTCCGTCGAAGGGCGTGCATCAGTCATGTTTTGTTTTCAAAGCCTTGGATCAACCGCGGCTAAAAAGCCGCCTTCAAGACCTCCATCACCTGGTCGACCGAGGTGATGGGGATGGGATTGTTGCGGCAGCCGCCGTCAGTTAGAACCAGCTCCGCGATCTCGGGCAGGTCCTCTTCCGGAATCTCCAATTCGCGAATGTTGTGGGGCAGGCCCATGCCCATGATGAAGTCGTCTACCGCCCGGGCCGCCGCCTCCGCGGCCGCCTCGTCGCTCATGCCACGGGTGTCCAACCCGGCTGACCGGGCCAGGAGTGCCTGCTTGGCGGCGGAAACCGGGCGGTTGAACTCCATGACGTAGGGCTGGGTGACGCAGGAGGTATAACCGTGGCCCACCGAGTACTTCACGCCCAGGATATGACCTATCGCATGGCTGAGACCGGTGGCGAAGTTGGGCGCTCCCATCATCGACATCCAGGCCGCCACCAAACACTGCAGCCGGGCCTCGGGGTCGTCGTCCGACTCCCTGGACTTGGGCAGGTAGGTGAATAACATCTCCGCCGCAGCTAGGATGGGGGCGTCGATGGCCGGCTGGTTGCCGGTGGTGTAGAGGCGCTCGATGCAGTGGTCCAGGGCTTTCACTCCGGTCGAAAGCCAGAGCCAATCGGGAGTCCCCTCGGTCATCACTGGGTCCAGCATGATCAGGTCAGCGAGGAGCCGTGGGTGGCGCACCCTTATCTTGTGGCCTGCCTGATCGTCCAGCACGTTTCCGCCGCCCATGTTGAACTCGCCGGCGGACAGTGTAGTGGGGATGGAAACCTGCAGCGGCAGGGATTTACCGTCCAGGTTGGGTTCGAGCAGCATGTCCTGCTCCTCGCCCAACTGCCGGAGTTGCTCGACAGTGGTGATGCCCTCGGCCATCAGGACTGCGATCATGCGGGAGGCGTCCGAGATGGTGCTGCCACCGACACCCACCAAGGTGTCCACACCGTTGGCCACCGCCATGTTGGCGGCCTCGACTGCGGTTGACAGCGGGGCGCGCTGCGGCAGGTTCGAGTACACCCCGACCGACAGGTCGCCCAGGGCGTCGTTGATGCGTCGGACCGAGTCGGTCTTCTCGGCTACGGTCCGCCCGGACAGCACGAGCACTTTTTTGCCGCCCAGCTTTTGGACCTCGTCTTTGATGGAGTCGATCTTCCCGTTCCCGAAGACGATGCGCGTGGCTACCGTGGGGTCGAACGAACCTTGCAGCGGGGTTTGCTGGGTCATAGAGGTATCTCCGTCCTGAATAGCTTAGTCGGACAGCGGAATGATGATGGTGAACCGGTCTTCGTCTCCGATCACGCGTGTCGAGTGGCCGGTGCCGGTCATGTCCTCAGCCAGGAGCACCGTGCCGGGGCCATATTGCTTCAGGGTGCCGTCGGGCAGGCCCAGTTCCACTGATCCGGTCAACGATATGCTGTACTGCCGCCGGGGCGCGGTGTGAAAGTCCAGGAAATACCCGGCCTTGACCATGCGGAAGGAGATTCCGGGGGTCTGCTCGATGGGCGAGGCCAGCCCGTGGGCTCCCTCGGTGTCCAGGAATTCGGTCATCTCGAACTCTTTTTCTTCCATCACTGATATCCCTTCAGGCCCGGTGTATATGTGCACGAATTTAGGCATCTTCCACTCCACGTGAGCTGTCAGCGTTCCGCTTTCAGCTAATTTAGTTTTGGGGCAACCTTTTCATTGATCAACTGGACGGCGTTTATCTGGTGTTCCTGCGGCACGCTGCAGCCGAAGTTGACCTCATAGATCACTTGGGTCAGGCCCAGTTCTTCTTGTAATTCTTGCAGGCGTTCCACCACCGATTCAGGGGTGCCGTAGACCACCATGTTGGTCAGCACGTCTTCGTAGGTCATGCCCTTCAAGCGCTCGGCTTGGGCCGCTCGGTCATCGCCCGCCGAGATACCAGATTCTCCGATGGACTGGGTCACGACGTTGATCAGCCTTTGCATCTGGAACATGGTGCTTTCTTTGGGCTCGGAGTAGGCCTTCTCCTTGGTCTCGGCCACGTACACCGGCACCCTGAGCCCCACGTCCACGGACCTCGTGTGGCCAGCCTTCTTACGGGCAGCATGAAACTCGGCCACCATGGGCTTCAAGTCCAGCAGTGTGGCGACTCGCGAGGGGTTTATGAAGATGGGATATCCCATCCGCCCCACCAACTCGAAGGTGTCCTCGGAGGTGGCCCCGATCCTGATGGGCGGATGGGGTTTCTGTAGGGGTTTGGGCACAACGCAGAGGTCGTCGTATTGATAGTATTTTCCGTGGAATGAGAACCTCTCGGAGGTCCAGCTCTTGAGGATGATCTCGAGGCATTCGTCGAAGCGTTCCCGGCTTTCGGCGTAATTGAAGCCGTAGCCCTGGTAGATGCGGGGAAAGGCGGACCGGCCGATGCCGAAGTCCAGGCGTCCACCACTCAGGTGGTCGAGGGTCGCGATCTCTTCGGCGATCTGTACCGGGTTCCGCAGCGGCAGGACATGCACCGCCAACCCGATCTTGACCCTCTTGGTCCGGGCGGCAACGGCCGCGGCCACGGTGACCGGCGCCGAAAGCACGGACCGGCCCGGATCGAAGTGGTACTCCGCCAACCAGATTCCTTCCGAGCCAGACTCCTCGGCGGCCTCGATCAGCTCCATGGAATCTTTAAATATCTGCGCCTGGGTGGTGTGCTCGTTCGAGGGAAACTCTACGAAAAGACCGAACTCCATCTAAGACTCCCGTGGGCGTAAATGGTGAATCAAAAAATCAACCCACCAATACTACCACTGCCGGCGCAGCCGGTTTTATTGCTTCGCGGGACTGTTGCTGAAGAGGTGGGCTAGATCGAGCGTTCCACCTGACGCCGCAGGCGTCTGACCCAAAATCTCAGCAGAGTGTTGGAGCAGACGGCGGGCAGGGACAACAGCATCATCCGGTAGACCCACCGGCGGGAGACTTTGGTGGTCGAGTCAGGGTCCAACCACTTGCCGTTGCGGGCCAGGCGCGCCAGGGTGGCCAGGCCCAGCAACAGCGGCCACAGGCAGGCCAACCGCAAGCGGACCGACCGGCGTGGAATCGCCGTCAGGTATTCTTCGGCCGCTTGGAAATGGCCCAGCGCGGTCTGCATCCAAGGGACGAGCACCGCTCTGGCGCGCGATTCATTGGCCGGGTCAAGCAGGTCATCAGGGGCGAGACCGGCCGCCTTCAACTCGTCGGCTGGGAGATAACACCGGCCGTTCCTCAAGTCGCGGGGGATGTCTCGGAGAACATTGGTCAACTGCAGGGCCTTCCCGAACCGCACCCCAATCGCCGACATCTCGGCCACATTCCATGCTTTCAGACCAGACTCATGGGCGGCTGTGACATTGGTCCAGAACTCGCCGGCGCACCCGGCCACCAGGTAGGTGTAACGGTCCAGGTCAGCCCCGGTCTGCAGCGCCGCCAATCCGCCGGAGTCCTCTGCGGGAAAGCTGGTCAGGTCCATCTCCATGCCCTGGACCAGCGTGTCGATCACCCACCTGACCTGCCCCCGGTCGACCTCATCAAGGGACTCCAGCAACGCAAAGGTGTCCGGCAACGAATCAAACAATGCACGCTCATTTGAGGAAGAAACGCCATCAACCGACTGAGCAACCAACTCCCGCAAAACCCCCAAGTCCGCCGGCCCGGCCACCTGACCTCGCAGAACAACCAAACCCTCCAACCGCGCCCCAGTAAACCCGGCGAGCCGGCGGTCGGTGAGGGTGTCGGCGGTGCGGGCTAGGAGGTAGGCCAAGCCGATCGGTTCGCGAAGGCCCTTGGGCAGGACGCGCAGAGTCAGGTAGAAAGAGCGGGAGACCCCCTTGAGTACGTCCCGCAAGAGCCGGTTGCGGCGGGTGGCGTCCAACGTGGGCAGCCCTTCGGGAGCGGTCGGCTCGGCCATGGCTACCGGGCCGGAGCGGCGGCCTCCGGAGAGGCGAAATGGCGGCGCTCGGTTTTTTCGACCGAATCCTTGACCATCTCATCCACCGCCATCGATTCCTCCAACCGCAGCACCGTTTCGAGGCTGGCTTTGGTCTCCGGGTGCTTCGGGACGAAAAGAATGCAGCAGTCTTGGTCCGGGAGGATCGAGGTAGTGAAAGTGCCGATGTCCTGGGCCATGCCGACGATCTCTTCCTTGTTGTGGCCAATCAGCGGCCGAAGGATGGGCATGCCGGCAACCTGGTCCACCACCGCGATATTTTCCAGGGTTTGGGAAGCCACCTGTCCGCAGCTTTCGCCGGTGATGATGGCCTTGGCGCGGTTCTTTCTGGCCAGGGCCTCGGTGATCCGGACCATGAACCGCTTATAGAGCACCACCCGGTAAGACGGCGGGCAGGTGAGGATGATCTGCTTCTGAATCTCGCTCAGGGGCGCCATGAATAGGTTGGACTCGTACTGGTGCCGGGTCAGGTGTTCCACCAGATCGGCCGCCTTCTCCATGGAAGTGCGGTCCACCAGGGGATAGCTGTGGAAGTGGACGAACATCGCCTGGCAGCCTCGTTTCATCATCTGCCAGGCCGCCACCGGAGAATCGATGCCTCCGGACAGCATCACGGCCACCTTGCCGCTAACTCCCACCGGCAGGCCGCCGTGGGCTTTCACCTCATCGAAATAGACCAAGAAACCCTTGGTCTGGATATCCAGATAGATGGATAGGTCCGGGTCCTTGAGTTTCACCTGGGCGCCGGTCAGGTCCTTGACGAAGGCCCCCAGGTCCCGGTTGACCTCTTCCGAGTTCATGGGGAACCGCTTGTCGGCGCGGTTGGTGGTTATGCGGAACGTCTCGAAGCTGCGGCCTTCCAGTAATTCGGGAATCCTGGCCTTCAGGCCGTCCAGGTCCTGGGGCAGGTCGTAGGCTTTGTAGAACTTGGCCACGCCGAAAACTTCTTTGAGCCGGGACTTCACCTCCGGCCAGCAGTCTTCGTTGGACAGGGTCAGCCCCACCATCAATTGGCCCTGCCAAATCTTCTCCACACCAGCGCCTTTGGTGGCGGTGCGGAGGTTGTCGATCAGCTTGCGCATGAACCAGGGGCGGTTCTTGCCCTTGAGGGCCAGTTCGTGGGTCTTGACGATGGCGTGCGCTTTGAGGTCTTGCAT
>Ga0066376_10003032_pt1 | contig 15339 bp, 14 predicted proteins | sample Knorr_S15_td_Bot_FD_77009 | JGI IMG/M metagenome (GOLD analysis project Ga0066376, IMG submission 77009) | Marine microbial communities from Southern Atlantic Ocean transect - Knorr_S15_td_Bottom_ad_5009_LV_A | ecosystem: Environmental > Aquatic > Marine > Oceanic | place: Southern Atlantic... | reverse complement strand
TACGCGCACGGCGCGCCGTGCGCCTTACTTACAAAATAAACCGCTCAATCACCTGCGCTACGCCATCCTCATTATTGGAGCCGGTGACATAATCCGCCTGTGCCTTCGCTTCTGGTGTGGCATTCTCCATGACCACCCCCAGACCGGCCGTGCTCAGCATGTCCAGATCGTTCAGATTGTCACCCACCGCGATGGTTTCTGATAGATGTATGCCTAATAGCATAGTCAGCTCTCGTAAGCCGCTGCCTTTAGAGACACCCCTCGGCGTGATGGTCACATGGCAATACGCTCGATCCATAGGGCTGACTTCAAGTGTTATGGTCGTGTCCGGCAGTTGATTGCGAATAGAGGGCGCCAAATTCTGGATACGGACTATCCGATCGGTGATGGCCACCATGGCAGCATCATTGTGGAGTAAGTGCGTGACATCTTCAACCTCATGCGCCCTACCGGTGTTTTTTTCTATATACTGCAGGAAGGCGGCATTATGCGGGTCGTAATCGTCGTAATAAAAATACTGACTTTCCGGGAGCGGTGCATACACGATAGGATAGCATGCCAGGTTGCGAAGCTGATGCACCGCGTGTAAGGCTATAGATTTGGACAAATTACGAATATAAAGAGCACGCCGCCGGAGGCTATCATAAATCAAGGCGCCGCCGTTCAATACTAAAGGGGCATTCAACGGAAGACGACGAGCCACATGTGCTGCCGTAGAGATGCTGCGCCCCGTGCATAGAGTGACATACACACCGGCGTCAACCGCACATTGGATAGCAGCAATAGACGCATCGGTGACGTGCCTGTTATCATTAAGCAGCGTCCCGTCGATATCAAGGGCAAGAAGGCGATACTTCATCATTTACCAGATGCGCCCCGCTCCGCCGACGGCAGAGCAGACCATCATCGCAGGTTGTAGATTCCGTTGGTGGTAATATCTGCTGTGCACCGTCTCAATTAGCCGGTCCACGTCCTCCTCCCGTACAAGGACCAGCACACACCCACCCAGCCCGGCGCCGGTCAGATTGGCGCCGACGACCCCCGGGACCGTACGGGCAATATCCACCAGATGATCCAGTTCTTCACAACTGCAGGCGTATCCTCCGGGTTGCTTCCAGAGTTGAGCGTATGCTTCACGCGCCGGATCGCCGGATTCCGCATCGTCGATCAGACGTTGCATGCAGGCATCGTCGACCGGGTTATCCCAGGGTCTGCAGTGACCGGCGGCATCATAGGCAAAAGCCCGGTCACCATCATGTGAGAGATACATGAGTTTACCCACCATCTTCATATCCGCCTGTTGGAGAAAGGGTGCATACATTCGACTGCGGGCACATTCAGCAAGACCGAATAAACAGACCGCGCGGACCCGATAGCCGTTCCTCGGTTCCTGATGGGTATGGAATAACTGTTGCAGCCGCGCCGACTGCCCAGGCAACATGAGCATTAATTCATGACGACTTGCGCGTTCCGGAAGGGCTGTAACAAGTCGGTAAAGCTGTCCGGTATCGATACCGATATTGTCTGTATCGAGATCACGAAGATAGGTGACGTGCGCCATTAATTCCGGGAAGCGGTCTTTGAGTAACAGCATCGCCATTTCATATGTGGCGATCCGTTCGTTAAACGTGCTTTTGGTATGGGACGCTTTTCGAGACTGTTTAAGCGAGTTGCAAACGACCACTTTATACCCGGATGGCATTGGGATCGCTTCGGTCTCTAGAGGAAAAAAACGGAGACGGACGAGATGATTCCTTTTACCGAAAATCATGGCCGCATGGTCCCCGGCGCCGCCTCGCGTTCCCACATACCATTCCCCCTCGCCGCACAAGATCGCTTTCTGTTCATCTGTCAGCGACAGGCCGTTGACCCACAGGCAGGCCTCACAGGCCGCCACCACCAGGGCGGACGAGGAACTCAATCCGGCGGCAATAGGGATATCGCTGGCCACCAGAAGATTCATGCCGCACAACGGTTGCGTTTTAAAATGGTCCTGAAGACGCAGGACCGCCGCCCGGATATAGTTGGACCAGTCACCAGGGGCTAACGTGACTTGCTCGATATACGTTTGCCACTGCCCTCGCTTCTCCGGAGGCAATGCTTCCCCGATATAAAATTGCCGTGCGCCGAAGGCATCCGATGCCTCATCGTGCAGCACCACCAGATCATCGTCTCGTGGGCTGACGACCATCACGACTTCCCGGTCAATGGCCATGTAATTTAAATAGCCGCCCCGATGATCGACATGCACCCCTTTCAGGTTGATGCGCGCCGGGGCTCTGATCAGCGCGGTCTGCTGCTGAGGGTCATAGATTTGTTCAAACAGGGTAAGCAGCTCTGTATAATGAGTAAACCGACTATTAAGATCGTCTGTGTCAGGACCGAATATATCGGCCAGCCGCTCTAGAAGTAGACCATCATTTCTCTGTAGGCGCGTTCGTATATCTTCACCGTATGTTACGCTCACCAGGGTCTCCAGATTGTTCTTTAAAAAAAAGACGGAGGCTCGTTACGAAGCCTCCGCCTTCCGATACAATAAATATGAAAATGGGCACTAGTGGACTCGAACCACTGACCTCCACGATGTGAGCGTGGCACTCTAACCAGCTGAGCTAAGCGCCCTTTATTTTCGAAAATGGGCCCGCCAGGACTCGAACCTGGGACCGTCCGATTATGAGTCGGATGCTCTAACCAACTGAGCTACAGGCCCAAGCATCTTTAACCTGCCATTCATAATGCGACTCCCAATATAGGATGGACAGGGTCTGACGTCAAGAAAAAGTTGGAAGGGCAGCAGGTGGCAAGTATGATGTATTGCCCACCTGCTGCCCTTCCCTACCCCATCCCTTCCTCTATCTGCGGCGCCGATTGAAGCAGCGTTTTTTCCTGTTGTTTAAGCTGCAAATAGGCGGCCATCGTCTCCGGCAGCGTCTCGCTGGCGGACTGTTCCATTTGCTTGATCTGTTCCATAAGCCGGGCCATCTCACGCTTGAGCTGATTTTGTTTAATACGGATGATATGATCCCAGGCGCGCTGCTCAAAATTAGTACCGGAATCAGCCGTATTGATCAATTCAGCAATGACCTGGACGGCTTCCTCATTATCAATCCGATCCATCAGGGTCGCCGGATCGGCAGGACCGTCATTACTCAACAGCACAAAACATTGTTCCGCAATAAAACGGCAGGTCTCGTCGGTAAAATCACCGGGTTCCAATTGTTCATCTACAAGCTCTGTAATCTCGGTGCGGTGCAACATGAGTTGAATGAGTTCGCGCTCCGTATTATTCCTCGGCTTCGTTTCCTGGGTTTCATCCGGTTGTGGCGTGTTATAATCTCTGCCGACAAAACGAGGGGCCTGTAATTCCGAGGCCAGCAAATTTTGAAGCGCCGGAAACCGGCGCTCCGCTTCTTCCTTGTATTGCTCTCTATGAACTAAATTTGATGTCTTTTTGATCAGGTTTGTCATCCCTCGAAAAACGTTTTCCCTGGCTCTCGGATCGCTGATATCATATTGCGAAGCCATGAAATCAGCGATGGTACTCGCCTGTTCGATCTGTGCCATGAAACCGTCTGTGCCATGCGCCTGGACATAGGTATCCGGATCATCCCCTTCCGGGAGTTGCACGATGCGTGTCCACAACCCGGACACCACAAGCGGCTCCAGGCCTTTTACCGCAGCACGGGTACCGGCCTCATCGGAGTCGTAAGCCAGAAAAGCCTGCTGAGCATACCGGGCCAGGAGCCGGGCATGATCCGGCGTCAACGCTGTGCCGCACGTCGCCGCGACTGTTTCGATACCACTCTGATACAGGCTGATCAGATCCATATATCCTTCTACAATCACCACCCGACCATCCCGCCGAATGGCATCCTTGGTCTGAAACAATCCGTAAGCTACCCGACTCTTCTGATAAATAGGCGACTCCGGCGAATTCAGATATTTGGGCTGATCCTCGTCTGACAGAGCGCGTCCTCCGAAACCGACGACTCGGCCGCTCGGCGAGAAAATAGGAAAGATCAACCGGTTCCGAAACGCGTCGTAAAACCGGTTCCCGTTGGTTTTAGCCAGCCCCGCCTTCTCCAGCCAGGCTGGACTAATATCCTTATGCCGTGCGGCGGTCAGCAGCGCGTCCCATGAATCCGGGGCATGCCCCAGCAAGAAGGTGTGAACCGTCGTATCCGAGAGGCCTCGCTGAACGACATATTGCCGGACCGGTGCCCCTTCGTCGCTATTCAGCAGTTGCTCATGGAAAAATTTGGCGGCAAACTGCGTCACCCGCGCCAGATTCTCCGCCTCACTGCTGGTCTTTTGATCTCGTGCGGTTTCCGGAATGGTGATATGGAGGCTTTTCGCTATATGGTGAACGGCCTCAACAAAGGTCACCTTTTCGTGTTCCATCAGAAACTTGAACACATTACCGCCCTTACCGCACCCGAAACAGTGGAAAATCTGACGCTCAGGATTGACGCTGAACGACGGTGTTTTCTCATTGTGGAACGGACAGAGTCCCTGATAGTTCTTGCCGCTCTTCTTCAAAGTGACATAATCCGACACCAGATCCACAATATCCGCCTGCTCTCGAATCGTGTCGATTATTTCATCCGGTATACGAGCCACTGCAAACACCTCTCATAATCCAGGCCCAACCCTGTAAAGACGCAAGACATTGCGTCTCTCTATCTCTCCAAAACATAACAAAATACAAATCATATGTAAAGGGTAGTTAAACTCCCACCAATCACCCAATCAGACAATCACTCAATCTCCCCTCATACCAGATCACACGCTTCCGCCGGCATCCAATGGGCATCCTGTCCCTCCCACTTGACATTGCATCCGATCGGATTGGTCAGCGGCGTCCCCACCGGCTGCCCGCTCACGATATCTGCCAGCGCCCGGTCCAGATCATTAACACGCATCTGATCGGTATCTTTCGGACTATCCACACCACGTCCGGTATAAACCAGTTTACGATCCCGACCAAATACATAAAAATGCGGTGTCCGTAGGGCGCCGTAAGCCAGCGCCGTGTCCTGCGATTGATCGCGTAGATAGACCCACGGAAAATGATACTCAGCCATGCGCTCCACCATATGATCTAAATCGTCGTCCGGATGGGTATGCTCGCTGTTTGAATTGATCCCGACAAACCGAACGCCTTGCGACGCATATTTCTCGGCGGTCTGACGCGTCACTTCATCCGAGCCGACAACGTATGGACAATGGTTACAAGTAAAAAAGATGACCAGCGTATCCGTATCCTCGAAATCGGCCAGGCTGTACGTCTTGCCATCGGTAGCCGGCAAGGAAAAACCCGGTGCTTTGTCGCCTGACTGTAACGTAAATGCCATGATCATAACTCCTTAAATTGTTTAACCACGGAAACCTGCCCCCCTGCCCTACCTCACGCCAAACGCCCTTCTCACCCGCTCCCCAATCCCACGGAGCCGTTCTACCGGCTCATTACTGAATACAAATCGCACAAGTTGATCACTGTTCATACCCCCCCAGCCCCTCATGGGCGTCGCCGCAATCTTGCCCCGCTCCAACAGGAGGTCGGAGGCGGTGAACGAGTCATGGCCCATGGCGCCGACGTCGATTAACATGGACCAACCGCCGACCGCCGGGATCAGCGGCAGCCCCGCCAGTTCCTCGACAATCACATCTCGCCGCCGCTGCCACTCGGCAATGGATTCCACGACACCGTCGTCTTCTGTCTGCAATGCCGCTGTTGCCGCTGCCTGAGCGATACCGACCGGCGTGACCACATTGTAGATGCCCACGAGGTTGATATCGTCCATAATCGCCTCCGGTCCCACAATCCAGCCTACACGCCAGCCGATCATGCGGTATTCTTTCGAGACGGAACCGACCGTAATCGTCCGCTCCGCCATACCGGGTAGACTGGCAGGATGCAGATACGGACGGTGATCGTACAGAATGCGCTCCATCGCGGCATTGTACAGCAGCCAGCAATCATGGCTGATACAGAGTTTGGCGATAAATTCCCATTCCGGCCGACTCAATACCGCGCCGGAAGGCATGGAAGGGTTCATGATGAATAAGACACGGGTACTGTTATTTATGGCATCCACCAGCCTGTTGAGATCAAGGCGCCATTGTCCGTTTCTGTGTACAAACGGCGCCAGTCGCGGTATGCCGCCGGCCAGCCGCACCCGGTTGATCATGCCCGCATAAGTCGGGTCCGTCAGCATGACCTCATCGCCGACGTTAAGCGTCGCCAGCAGGACGTTTAACATCCCTTCCGTACCGCCCGCCGTAATCGCGCTCTGCCGGTACGGATCGTAATCCACGCCGCTCAACTGAGACACATGCTGCGTCGCCGCTTCCCGTAACGTATTCTGTCCGGTAAACGGCAGATAGCTGTTGGTATCGTCGTCGTCGATCGCCGCCCGCGTTGCATCCAGCGCCGCCTGTGGCGGCCGGATATCCGTATCCAGATTCTCCAGTCGCAGTACTTCAGGATCATCTCCTGCCGCCGCCGCCACCCGATCAATGGAAAAACCGGGCATATTTTTGAGCCTATCTACAGACATGACAAAACCTTTTTTAAATGGTGAGTTGGTGAGTTGGTGATTTAAAACTTCACCACTTCACTACTTCACCACTTTCAATATTTTTTTCGCCAACCCCTCATCCAGCAACACCTGATTCAAATACCCCCACCCTTCTCCTCGCTCCCTGTTCCCTGCCACCCGCTCCCTGCCGTCCGCTATCCGCTGTAAACCACACATCCGCCACATATCGGCCGTATTTATCCGACCGATTCGTCGCCAGTACGATAAAAGGGACTTTTTCTAATGCCTCAACAACAAAGTCCTGCTTCTGAGCCCCTTCGGCTGTGTTCATATCCGGCGCGTCAATGCTTCGTAGGTGTCTGTACATCTCCATGATCCATCAATTTAATAAAGGGATAATTTAAAGGCAACCCGTTTCACCGGGATATTTCCTCACCCCTCACCTCACAAACCATCGCAGGGCATGACGGGTTTCACTGCGATGTGACCGGAGGAGATACGGATCGTAGAGCAGGCGGGAGACAAACCCGTCGGTCCGGACCATCAGCTAGCCGCAATCCCAGGCGCCGGAGGTATAGGTAAGCGGGATCGCCGGACGCAGGCGAACAAGCGGTTGCGTTCCGGTGATGAGCAGTTTTTGTTCTGTATAATAATAATTGGAATGGGTCTGTACGAACCATTCGTGGTCCATATTCGGCTCTTCAGCAAGGTCTCGGCACAGGTCTCGAATGCCGACTTTTATTTCACAGCCCCGCATCGACGCTTCGGCTACCGCATCGACAGAACCCGATAGCACCGTGCCGTCTTCAGAATGAGACAGGACCTCCTGCCAGCCATCCCGCACGTAAAACCGATAGGTCTCAAAATCGTAAATGAAATTCTGGCTCGGCGCATTCGTCTCTGAGTCCCAATTTTCTTTCGGATGGTATTTGGGCATGTCGTGGCCTGTAGGGTCAAGCGGTGAGGCCCCAGGGGTACCTGAAGCGGGCACGCCATCAAGCAGAAGCCGGCCAATAGCCTGTTGGCCGTTCTGATTGTACAGGAAATACGACATGGAGGCGCGAGGGCCAAATCCATCCGGCAAGGCGATCGACTGACGTAAAGTCATAAAGCCGGCGACCCACCGATCATCCAGCAGACAGGTCACACGAAACTCAGCAGCTTCCTGAACTATTTCCGGACAGTCGGAGGTGACGTCGATATGCTCATTGTGCCGGAATTCAGTATACACCCGCAGATCGGCGCCGTTTCGAACCGCATCGCACAGCGCGGCCTCACTGCCGCCTGTAATGGTCCGGTGTGATCCAGTTCCAGCACAGCCTGCCATTGGGACATATAAATTCCTGAAAGGCAATACGTATCTCAAGGCACTCTATTGCCCAATTGACTGATTGCCCAATTGACTGATTGATCGCCTCCTGCTTACCACCTACCGCCTCCTGCTTTTAGTTTTTTCGATCACCCAATCACCCAATTTTTTTCATCCCGCCATCTCCACCACCGTCACCCCCGTCCCCCCTTCCCGCTGCGGCGCAAAGCGGGTAGATTTCACCAGAACATGATGCCGCAGAAATTCCCGGATCGCACTGCTCAACGCGCCGGTGCCCTTCCCATGCAGAATCCGCACTTCACTGCGATCGTCAATCGCCGCCTGGTCAATAAATTTATCGACTGCATCGAGGGTCTCTTCCACGCGAAATCCACGTACATTTAACTCCTGTGTCGTCTCTCGTGTGGTATGGACCTGCACCGGGGCGGATTTACGTATCCTGGGCGTCTGCTTCGGTTGGTTTGTCGCAGGGGTCTGAAGCCGGACATCATCCCGACGCACAGTCATCTCCAGTCTGCCTGCCAGGACGCGCAGCCGTCCGCCCAGATCCTGTAGCACCGTACCGGATTGTTCCAGGCTCTCAACCCAGACCTGATCTCCAACAGTAATGGGCCTGGATGGAGGGGCGGGTTTTTCAGAAGGCGAAGGGGCTGGTGTCGTATCTGATAACAGGGCCGCCAGTAGAGATCGCTGATCTTTGATCGTCTCCTGTGCTGTTTTGATCGACGCCCGGGAGGCCTGTTCTTCTCTGATTTCCGCCACAGTACGCTCGACCGTCGCCTGTGCCTCTCGTAGAAGGCGGTCCGCCTCTGCGCGCGCTTTGTCCATCAGCGCCTGTTCTTTCCGTGGATAGGCGGCGACCTTCTCGTGATAATCCTGTTTTAACTGGTCAAGCTCCGTCCGCAGGGTGTCCGCTTCTTCACGGGCGGTATGCAGCCGTTCGCGTTCTTTATCCAGTGCAATGATGATCTCATCGAGCTGATGCTCATCCTCTCCGATCAGCGTCGTCGCCCGACGCAACACCTCCTCCGGCATACCCAGCTGTTGACCGATCTCGACCGCGTAGCTGGCGCCCGGTATGCCCTGACGAAAACGATAGGTCGGCATCAATGTATCCACGTTGAATACCATAGACCCGTTCTCAACACCGTCTGTGCGGGTGGCAAATTCTTTGAGGGCCCCGTAGTGCGTGGTGGCCACCGTGATCACACGCCGGTTCGTCAACCGTTCCAATATCGCCATGCCGATCGCCGCGCCCGCCGCCGGATCGGTACCCGAACCCAGTTCGTCAAGCAATACCAGGGTGCGATCATCCGCCTGTTCGAGTATGGTGATGATATGACGCAGATGCGAGGAAAAGGTACTCAGATTAGCCTGAATCGACTGCTCATCGCCGATGTCTGCGAAGATCTGTTCGAAAATCGAAAGCTCCGCATGATCATCCGCCGGGATGTGCAGACCGGCCTGCGCCATGACCGTAAGGAGGCCGATGGTCTTCAAGGCGACTGTTTTGCCGCCCATGTTCGGCCCGGTGATGACCAGCGTGGACACCTTGTCGCCGACTTCCAGTGTCAGGGGAACGACGTCCTCCGAGTCGGATAAAGTCGTCAGCAGCGGATGCCGGGCATGACGTAAAACAATATGACCCTGCGTATTCAACTGGGGATGCGAGGCATGCTGGTCCATGGAAAGTACACCGGCGGCATGGTAGTAGTCGAGCAGGCCAAGCAGATCGATGGACGCGCTTATGCCGCCGAATTGATCCCTAATTTGATCGGTTAAAGCGCGAAGAATACGGTCTATCTCCCGGCGTTCTTCCACCGTCAATTCCCGAAGCTGGTTGTTCAGGTCCACAACGGCCATCGGTTCAATAAAAATGGTAGCACCGCTGGCGGACTGATCGTGCACCACGCCACGTACCTGACTACGATGGTCTCTCCGTACGGGCACGACATACCGGCCGTCGCGCATGGTCATGACCGGTTCTTGTAACGCCTTGCTGCCCGTATCGGATTGAATAAACCGGTTCAGTTGATCGCGCGTCCGGTCGCGCATGGTCTGCTGCGCCTGGCGAATGCGGCGTAAGGCCGGACTGGCATGGTCACGGATGGAGCCGTCCGTATCAATAGCCTGGTGGATCTCCTTCTCGATAGATTGAAAATCGCCCAGACCAGCAGTCAGGGATTCGATACGCGGTGAGGCACGTTGCTGATGAACGCGTTTACCGAATGCATGCATCGTGCGGCTGACCTGAAGCGTCGATGCAACGTCCAGCAATACCTCCGGATCAAGGCTGGCGCCCGCTATCCCGGCCCGTTCAAGCGCTGATCGGATGTCCTTAATACCACGAAGCGGAACCACCTCTTCCAAATCGAGAAGGGCACGCATCTCAGTCACCGTTTGAAGACGCTCCTGAATCACCGTAAGATCGGCGCCGGGCATCAACGATTGAGCCCGTTCAAACCCGATAGCAGATACGGTCCGTTCCGCCAGCATCCCCCGAATCGCCTCAAACTCCAGCACATCTAACGTATGACCAATATATGTATTATCCATTAACCGCCTACCGCCTACTGCTGCCACCCTTCCCAATTTGTTGATTGATTTCGCTGCGCTCAATCGAAAGTAATGAACCGCTTCTTCGAGGCATTATTAGAATGCACTCTGCTTCGCCCGGTGTTCTTTTGTTGATTGAAATGCCTACCGCTTTCTGCTTTCTGCCTGCCGCCTACCGTCCTGTCCAGTTGACTGATGGCAGGTGTCCTTTGGACACGATACGAGCCCTTCGGGGTTGACTTATTTTAGTTTTTCAATCACCAAATCACCAAATCACCAAATTTCTTCTGCCCACCTCACTCCGGATTGCTGAACAACCTTTTAATAAGCCGACCGATTTCATCTGAAGAGGCCGTCATAGAGGCCGTATCTACCGTCTTGCTGGAGCGAAATTCATGATTAAGTTGTTCTACAAAAGGACGTGAATCAGGTTTAAAACGAGGAACGACCGTATCATAAATCAGAGGAACGATCGATAAAGCAGAAGGCGCCAGAGATGATTGCGCGATCTGAGATTTAAAGGGGGTCGAGATAGGAAGGGATACATACAGAATCAACAGAACACTGGCGATAATGACCCCGCGTGTACCGCCGAGAATCAGGCCGATCAGTCGATTGATCCAGGTTGAAGAAGAGGTTTTGATAAACCGACTGACCAGGCGCATCAGGCCGTTGATCAGCGCCAGGGACAGGCCGAGGCAGAGAAAAAAACTTAACCAGCGAATCAGAGAAGAAGAGGAAGAGAGGATCTCACCTAACAGATCGGATATCAGGCGAAACTGTGTCAGCGCGATAATCACCACAGCCAAGATGCCGATAAGATCCAGCACACCTCGGGACAGGCCTTTCCGATAACCCATGGCCATTTGATAAAGTAAAAGCGCGATAATGCCGGTATCAATCCAATTCATGTAGCCTGTTCACAGACGAAGCCTCTCCATAACAGACTATAGAGAGGCTTCAAATGATGACGTCCTTCATATTGGCCGCCTTGGAAACAATGTATGGGTAGGCCCCTGTGCGTGTCCTCAATTACCCTAAATATTGACGGACCAGATTGTTGACCAGCTTACCGTCTGCACGCCCTTTTACCTGAGGCATAATAATCCCCATCACACGTCCCATGTCTTTTGGACTTTCCGCTCCCGTTTCGCGGATTGCACGCTGAACGATATCCTGAACTTCTTCTTCTGAGAGTTGCTGCGGAAGATAGTCCGCAAGAATCTGTAATTCCTGCTCTGCCTGTAGAACCAGATCCGACCGGTTCCCTTTAACGGCATAGTCTAATGATTCACGCCGTGCTTTGACTACAGAGACGACGACCTCAATCGTTTCTTCTTCCGAAAGTTCATGCTTCTTTGCGATTTCCGCATTCTTGACCTGTGCACGTACCACACGAATAAGACCAAGTCTGACCCGGTCTTTACTCTTAAGGGCTGTTTTCGCATCCGTTTCTAAGCGCTCTTTAAGAGACATAACTCAATTTCCCGATCATCGTGTGCAGTACCCATACGGTGCACCGCCTGCTACACGCCATCCACGCTGATGCTCTGCATCAGTTACTCCCCATTCTGCTCCATACGCTTTTGGTTTTTGCGTTTGGCTGCGTTTATTTTACGTTTACGCTTGGCGCTCGGCTTTTCAAAATGCTGATGTTTACGGATTTCAGACATAATTCCGGCTTTTTCACAAGTCTTTGTAAACCGGCGTAGCGCTCTTTCGAACGGCTCGCCTTCTTTTACGCGAATGCCTGGCATCCTTCCACCCCCTCTCATGCCCTTAAACCGGTTAAAATAGCATAATAGTATAGCATTTTATCATCAGATTTTCTAATATAGTTGTTTAATATGTAAGATGCAAGTGGATTCGTAGACAAATATAGAGTAAAACACCCGCCTTCAACTCACCAACTCACCAACCACGAAGTGCTCGCAGCGTGTCCGCAGGACACCTGCCATCACCAATCACCCAATCACTCAATCACCATTTAACCCGGCGGCCATGACATCCTGCGCCCGCCCAGAAGATGCATGTGTAAATGAAAAACACTCTGGCCACCATCGGCCTGACAATTTACCACCAATCGGTAACCACTAACATCAACACCCCGATCTTCAGCCACTTGATTCGCTGCCCGAGTCAACTTGCTCATCACCCCTTCTGGATCTGATCCCAGATCCGCGACCGTAGTCACGTGCTGCCGCGGAATAATCACCACATGCACCGGCGCTTTAGGATCAATATCGTTAAAGGCAACAACCTGGTCATCCTCATAGACAAAGGAGGTAGGAACCTCTCCATTGGCAATTTTGCAAAACAAACAATCCGACATACCCCTTCTCCTTCTGATATAAGCCACCCATTGACGTATGAATTGCCTCATCATAAAGTTTCGTAGCTTCAGCTTCGTAGCTTCATCGACTCACCAACAACGCCAGAGCGACGATGGACGCCGTATCAGACCGAAGCCGCCGTGGGCCGAGGGAAACCGTATGGATACCGGCCTGACGACCCCGTTCAATTTCCTGACGGTCGAAACCGCCTTCCGGGCCGATGAGGAGTAAAAGACGTTTGGCGTCCGAATACCGGGCCGCTGTTGAGACCAGATTCGCCTGTGATTCGTCTTCCCACGCCAGAAATGCCACATCATACTCTGGCAATTTCTCTATGAGGATATCAAAATCCAATACAGGCAGAACCCGAGGCAATCGGGCACGGTGAGACTGTTTCATTGCACTCTGCGCAATCCGTTGCCAGCGGTCAAGACGATGAGCGCTGACGGAACCCTGACCGGCTACCGTATGCTTCGTACGCATCGGGATCACGAAGGAAATCCCCAATTCTGTTGCCTTCTCTATAACTGTATCCATCCTCGAACCTTTTAAAATAGCCGGCGCCAGAGTGATCTCGACACCACCTTCCGCTTCGTCTCGACACCTCGTCTCCACGGTAATCTCAACAACTTCCGGGTCCGAACGGGCTATGATACCCTCATACTTCCAGCCGTCGCCGTCGACAAAGACGATGACATCTCCCGGCTTGTTGCGTAAAACCCGCACCAGATGCCGTCGCTCATTCGGATCCGAAATATAGGCCCGATCCCCCTCAATATGTTCCGGTGGTATATAGTACCAATTATCCATTATTTTACCCGTCCCGCAACCCCACCCCACCATTCCCCCATCGTATACCGTTCTCTAAGCAAAAATCCATGCGCATCGAGACGGGCGGTCAGTGCATCTTCTTCATCGAGAAGCACCCCGGACAACAAGAGTACGCCATCCGATGTAAGTAAGGCGGCGAATGAAGACAACAACGAAATCAGGGTATTGCAGTCGATGTTTGAAACGATAACCCGGTAAGGGCCGTTTACAGCCGGATGATCAATCTGTCCTGCATGCACCTGAACTTGTTCAGATACACCATTTCGTTGAATATTGTCTCTTGCGTTTTCAATCGCTTCTTCATCAATATCGATGGCAGTAGCTGTCTGTGCCCCTGATAACACAGATGTGATGGATAAAATACCGGAACCAGCGCCTATATCCAGAACCCGGTCACCGGACCGGACCTCTTTTTCCAACATACGGAGACATAGTTGCGTCGTTTCATGTTCTCCGGTCCCGAACGCCATCCCCGGTTCAATAAGCACGATCCGTGCATCAGTGGCCGCCAATTCAGCCCAGGGAGGCGCAATAATCAACCGATCCGAAATATGAACAGGCGCAAACAGTTTTTGCCAGCTTGTCGTCCAATCACTGGTAGGAACAGGTCGAATCTCGATATGGCAATCGCCTGTGGCCAGGTCAAGCCGGCATAAATCGTTCCATAGGTTCCGAATACCATCTATTTTACTTTCAAGGTCTGTGTCTTTCGGCAGAAATCCCACGACCGTCTCCGTAATGCCGGTTGAATCCCCATCCCTTTGGATCACCCCATTACTACCCGACTCCCAAAGCATATTGGAGATGGCCTCTTCCGCATCAGGCGTAACCCTTACATTAATCTCAACCCAATCCTGCATAATATTCCTGATTTAGATGAACCCCGAAACACCAAAGGCGACCCCAAGAGATCGCCTTCTACCCACTGCCTACCGCTTACCACCTACCGCTGCCACCCTTCCCAATTTGGTGATTTGTTGATTGAAATGCCTACTACTTTCTGCCTACTGCCTACCGTTTTCTGCCTACCTTATACTTATTTTAGTTTTTCAATCACCAAATCACCAAATTCTTCCTGCCCGCCTACCTACTCCCCAAATCCCAATTCTTCCTTCAACCGGTCGAAGAATCCCTTGTCGTGCTTGGGGGCTTTGCCTCCATCTAGTTGAGCTAATTCCCGGTATAGATTTTTTTCCTTATCTGACAAATTGATCGGCGTCCAGACTGTAATCTTGACCAGTTGATCCCCTTGGCCATAGCCGTTGAGATGGGGCAGGCCCTTGCCGCGAAGCCGGAATACCTTGCCCGATTGTGTGCCCTCCGGGATCGTCAACCGCACCTTGCCCGTCAGCGTCGGGATCTCCGTTCGATCGCCAAGGACCGCCTGGCTGAAGCTGATCGGCAGTTCATACAGCACATCGTCGTCCTGACGGTCAAAATAGGGATGCTCCTCTTCCTGGATGATCACCAGAACATCACCCGCAGGTCCGCCTCGTGGGCCCGCATGACCCTGGTCTTGAAGCGTCATATAGTTCCCGTCCGCCGCGCCGGCTGGAATGTCTACTTTCACAGTAACGGTCACCTCTTGACGACCTTCACCCCGGCAGGCATGGCATGGCTTGTCGATGGTCTTGCCTTCACCTCGACAAGTCGGACACGCAGAAACATTCGTGACCGATCCGAAGAACGACTGGGACATCTGGCGCACTTCCCCGGCGCCTCGACAGGTCGGACAGGTCACCGGCCG
>Ga0066376_10003029_pt1 | contig 15344 bp, 14 predicted proteins | sample Knorr_S15_td_Bot_FD_77009 | JGI IMG/M metagenome (GOLD analysis project Ga0066376, IMG submission 77009) | Marine microbial communities from Southern Atlantic Ocean transect - Knorr_S15_td_Bottom_ad_5009_LV_A | ecosystem: Environmental > Aquatic > Marine > Oceanic | place: Southern Atlantic... | reverse complement strand
GCCAGGACGCCGGCGTTTAATAACGCATCAGTCCAAAGATTCAAGTCGTCGCCCCCCATAACAGCTACGGTCTCTCGAATGCCCTCTTCCGTGGCAGGTTCTACGGTCACCTCAGTGATAAACTCTTTATTCAGATCGATGGCTTTTCCTACATATACATCACCGATAGACCGGATATCAGACCGATATTCTTCACCGGTTTCAGGATCTATGCGTCGGGGAGATGCCAGGCTGTAAATAACCAGATCGACCTGTTCCATTTTGGCCTTGATCTGATCGATTGTCTGTCGCTTGATCTCGTGAGAAAAAGCATCTCCGTTGATATTAATGGAGGTCAGCCCCTTATCCTTAGCATAGGCGTGAAAGGCGGCGGTGTTATAGTAGCCGGGTGTACCGCTTTTCTTTCCTTCCCCCACCCGCTCATAAAAAACACCAATGGTATCGGCGTCATACAAACTTGCTGCGGCAATCCGAGAAGCCAGGCCATATCCCGTGGATGATCCGATGACCAGCACCCGATAGGTATCGGGTTTCGTATTTCGAGCGGTCCATGCGATTTGCAGTTGTTCCTTTACATTTGCAGCACACCCATCTGGATGAGATGTAGTACAAATGAACCCTCTAATGCGTGGTTTGATTACAATTTCTGCCATGTATGAACCCCCTGGGGGAAGTAAACCGTAAGCGGTAGGCGGTAAGCAGTATGCAGTATGCAGTAGGCAGTAAGCAGTAAGCTCACGGCGCACTATATGCATACTATAGGTGATCAGGCTGCTCCAGGTTTTAATTTACCCGAGATATTATCTGAGTGGAACGGCGGTGGAACGACGTTGCGTGAAGGACATCACTTCGGTGTATCCACATGATCGGGCGAGTGCCTCCACCTGATCAAAATCTTTACCGATATCTTCAACGTAATGGGCGTCCGATGCTGTGGTAATAGCGATGCCGTGCTGTGCGCAGGCTTCGAGTAACGGTCTCTCCGGATAAATACGTCCTACCGGTTTTCTCAGGCCGGCGGAACTGATTTCCACACATAACCCCGGCTGTGCAGCGACCTGTCTCGCGAAGGCTTCGTATAAGTCTGATATATCGTTTTGCGGCATATGCCCCATGACCTTGATCAGATCCGGATGAGACATCGAATTAAAACAACCCATTGCTATGGCCTGGCCGAGGAGCCTGAAGTAATCCCGATAGGCCTGATCAACCTCCCGTCTATCCCATTCTTTCAGATGTTCGCTTAAATCGAATCCCCAATCGTCGATCCAGTGGACAGAGCCCAGAACAAAATCCCAGGGATATCCATGGACGATTTGCTCGATCACCTGTTCCTTACCTTCAACATAGTCCATCTCAATGCCGACTTTCACTGGTAAACCCGCTTGTTGTCCCCTTTGTAAAAGCGTGATATAAGTATCCAGGTCATAAAAACATTTTTCATCCGACCAGGGTTTGTCCACGATCTCTCTGGCTTGAGTGAAATGATAGATATGTTCGGTGACAGCGAACTCCTGCACACCATGTGCCTCGGCCGCTGCCGCGAATAAACGGATGGTTTCCATCGGGTCCGTTCCTTCAGGACGGGTATCGGGCGTCCGGCCGAAAGGATAATAGTTTTCAAAGTGCATATGATAGTCAAGCATCTAAGATCCTTGCGTGGTGGTGATGCGGGATATGTGATGAAACCTGTTTAATGATATAGCTCTGATGGATAAAAATCAATCCAATTATCAACCATTTCGTATGGCTTGACATGCCGGGATAGACGATCTATCTTTTACGCCGATTAACTGTTCAGGCTATAAAGGTTGTAGACCCATCATCGTGCCACATATCGTAATTTTTGAAATTTAATTATCCATGACGAACGATTTGCTTTTTGTAGTGTACTTTAGAATGACAGAGTTATATGACAATGACAACTCCCGTGGAAATACTTGACCAAATAGAAATCTCCATGTCTGATCTGAACGACCGGATAGATTGGACCGAATTATTTGGTAATATGAACCCGGTCGAGATAGAGATCGGATGTGGTAAGGGCCGATTCATCATTAATTCAGCCATGAAATATCCGGACATCAATTACGTTGGTATTGAACGGGCGCTGCGATACTTCCGTTTTATGAAGGAGCGGTCCGCCAAGAGAAACCTGACCAATATTCGTGTGCTTCAGCATGACGCTGGTTATTTCATCGAAAGATTTGTCCCTGATCATTCTGTTACAGCTTGTCATATATACTTTCCTGATCCCTGGCCGAAGAAGCGACATCGAAAGCGGCGGTTATTCAAACAGGATTTCCTCGGACATATAGAACGTACTCTGATCTCCGGGGGGACCGTTGATATAGCCACTGACTATGTCGAATACTATGAAGAAATGATAGCCTTACTTGAGGTGTCGGATGTTTTAAACAAAATGGAGGATATTCCCGAACGTGTTAAAAGCCTAGGAGAGATCAGGACCAATTTCGAGACCAAATATGTGGCAGAAGGGCGTCCAATTTATCGTAAAGGATATGAAAAACATTAAAGTTGTGACTTAATCTAAACAATTGTTTAAAAGGATATAATTATGTTGCAAACGGGGGATCTTGCACCGGATTTCACGATGGATTCGGATAAAGACGATTCGGTATCATTACAGGATTTAAGGGGCAATACGGTAGTATTATACTTCTATCCAAAGGATGACACACCGGGTTGTACCAAGGAATCCTGTGATTTCAGAGATCATTATGCAACGTTTAAAAAACGGGAGGCGCGTGTCTACGGTGTGAGTTGTGATGATATCCTCTCACATGAAAAATTCTCAGCAAAATTTGATCTGCCGTTTCCTCTGTTAAGCGACCCGGATGCATCCGTTTGTACCGCGTATGGCGTATACAAAGAGAAATCCATGTACGGAAAGAAATATATGGGCATTGAGCGGACGACATTCATCATCGATGACGAGGGGCGTATAACGAAGATCTATCCGAAGGTTGACGTTGAAGGGCATGTGGAAGAGATTTTAGGTGAAATTTAGCAAGTAGGTAGGTGGGCAGGCGATTAGGGTTTAGTGCCCACCTGCCCACCTGTTAATTTACCCTTCGTTTTCCGTCGCCTGAAGCAACCATCGTATATGCCCCCACACGCCATACGCCTATATTCCCGTCCTGAAGGAAAAAAATGCAGCCATGGTCATTTATACACATCACGGATATCCATGTCGGTTCTCCCCGCTCTTTTCGTTATGCGCCGGCCTGGAACGAAAATTGGCAATCGGCCCGGCAGCAGATGCTTGATATTCAACCGGACCTGCTATTGATCGGTGGGGATATCGCCAGAGATGGTTTGATTCATCGGTTTGAACTGGAAAATATAAAGCTGGATTTGGATGCCCTGCCCTTTCCTTACCATGTGATTCCAGGGAATATGGACATTGGGAATAAGAAAACGCAGGTCGCAGGCCCCCGTCGTGATGATGTCTCATTGAATGTACAACTTGAAGCTCTAGAGCAGTTTCAAGAAGTTTTTGGCGCATTGTGGTGGCGTACTGAGCACCGCAATATACGTTTCTCTGGTTTCTGCGATATCCTGATCAACTCCGGTCTACCTCTTGAACAGGATCTATGGGACTGGATGGAAGCGCAGAAGGTTTTACCACCCGTGCAACATCACGTCTGGCTGATGCACTACGCTTTATTTGTCGATACCCCGGAAGAGCCCAACTTCGATATTGCCTCAAAAGAGACCTATCACGACTGGTATTTCGGTATCGATGAACCCGGTCGTAGTCGGCTCTATGAGGTGTTCAAAAACACACAGGCAGATATCGTGTTGAGCGGTCATATCCATTGTAGAAAATATCAGCAAACCGACGGTATCCGGTTTTATAAAGGTCCGGCCACCTCGTTTCCCCAATGGCCTGATCGATGGCCTGATGGCGATGCGACGCTTGGATTTCAACATTTCAATGTGACTGATGACGGCATTGAATATACGTTTATTCCATTGAATTATGTTTCCAGCACAAAGGGATATGGCCCCGGTGGTCATCCTCAGCCTGAAGAGCGGGATTATGGTTTGGCGTGGGAGAAATGAGGAGGCGGAAAGGAGAATTGGTGATTTGGTGATTGAAAAAAAATAAGTCAATCAGTTAATTGGACAGGGCGATAGATGGCAGGCAGTAAGTAGTAGGGACTTCAATCAACAAATCAACAAATTGGGAGGGGTGACAGCGATAGGCAATCTGCCCGATTATATTTTTCGGGAGGTGAAGGATCTGTACAGGCCCTTGATGTGGTCGATTCCGAGAGACCGCATGGTGTTTATATTTTGGTCCGGAATCTCGTCTACTTCGGGAAAAGAATCGACGGCTTTTGATACGCTGGCCTCCCGCAATAGATGAAGCATAGGATAGGGAGAACGATTGGTATAATTTGCAGCATCATCAGGCTGTGTATCAGCAAATCGGTAATCCGGATGAAAGCTGGCGATTTGAATGATGCCATCTAATGCGCTTTCTTTTATAACCTGATCTGCAGTATCAAGAAAATCGTTGTACGCGTAGAAATCAGTTAAGACCTGGGGATGAATGAGCAGGGTATTGTCGAATTCCGAGCTGGTGGCCTGATTCAATGTGTGCAATTCCTTATCTAATACCTCTTTTAATTCCCTGTTTGTCCGGACGTCAGAGACCACAAAGCGAATAAGACCGGATTCAAATACGGATTGGGCAAAGGGGCATAGGTTCAACCCGATCACAACGGCCTCAATCCAGGCTCTGGTCTCATTCAGTATTTGCCGATGATCCATAATTACGCTCAGGATGATGCACTTGTATAAACGATTGCCCCAATAAACCGTAAATCCAAATAGCCAACCGAAGACCATCTTGCGATTTCTTTCTTATACAATATATTAAATATAAACAAACACGATATGGATATAAAATCATCTCAACATGCCTCTTCCAACTAATCATTGATTTATTGCTTCGCAGCTTTTCCAACTTTTCAGGAGATTTTATGACAGCTATCTATCGCGCCGGTATCGTCGGCGCTGGACAAATCGGTCGGTCGCATGCGGTCGGGTATCACGGGACGGATGAGATTGATCTTGTTGCTGTGACCGAACCTAATGACCGGGTTCGAAAGGCCTTTCAGGAAGACTATAGCGTCCCCGGTGGATACACGGATATGAAAGAAATGCTGGATAACGAAGACCTTGATTATGTCAGCATCTGCACATGGCATTTATTGCATGAACCTCAGTCCGTCCTGGCTGCCGGTTATTTGCCGAAGGCGATTATTTGTGAGAAACCGATGACGGTGGGTATGGCCTCGGTAAAGCGTATGATCAAGGCCTGTGAGGATAATCAGGTAAAACTGGTTATCGGACACCAACGACGGTTTTATCACAGCTGGACCAAAGCCCGTGAATTAATCCTGGATGGGGTCATCGGGGAACCGCAAATGGTGACTACCAAATCGGGTGAAGGCCTACTTAACTGCGGCACTCATGTCATCGACGCCTGTAGATATTTGCTTGGCGACCCGGAAACCGAATGGGTTATGGGTGCCCTGGAACGGAAAACCGACCGTTATGAGCGGGAGGTTCGGATCGAAGACGCCTGTATGGCACTGATCCAGTTTAAGGGGGGTGCCCAGGCGCTTGTCCAGTCGGATCTAACGCCAGAGAGATGGTCTGTAGAAGAATATCAAGTCCGTGGCACCGACGGCATGTTGGAGACGGATGCCCGAAAAGTAAGATACATAAACGGATCTACGGATAAGTGGGTGGAGTTAGAACCGGAATACGAGGACCCCTGGGTCCTTCAGTCGCGGGATACCGTCCGATATGTGGAGAATGGTGGTGACCATCGTGGCGATGTAAAACAGGCCGCCTATACCGTCGAAATTACAATGGCCTTATTTCAGTCTGCTCGAAATCATGAGATCGTCCGCATGCCGCTTGGAGAACAGGGTTATCCGGTAGACCTGATGTTCGAGGAAGGTAAATTACCCGTTGAAGAAGCCGGTGCTTACGATATCCGTGCTTTCCTGGCTATGGAACCGGAAGACCGTCAGAGGTATAATGAGATGCGCCATGAAGGGATGCGGCATAAGGATATTGCGGATGCGATGAAGAGCCGAAGCGGAGGACCACGATGAGGATATGTCCGAAATGCCAGGCAGAACCGATTCCACAGGCCCCCATCCGGGTGATCGATTGGATCGTGATGCTGTTTCGGTGGGGTAATTGTCCGTATCAATGCACGAAATGCGGCTATCGCTTCTGGAGGGCCTGGACCTGGGTCGGATAGCATGATCAGGTGACGGGACTTCGCCCCGTTCTTTTTTCACATAGTAATTGGACCTGTTTTTTAATCGAAGAGAAGGTGCTTTTCAAGGGGGACCTATGTCTACATCATCCAGACGCCTGGGAATAATGGCTCAGCGCGACGTTCATCGAGACTCCTATATAGAGGAATGGCCCGAAGCCGGATTGATCATGATCAACAGTCCGGCTGATCCTGTTCCAAGCATAGATCTGGATGAACATCAACAGATTATCGAATTAGATGGTCGGCTGGTGGCTGAATTTGATATGATGGATCATTTCATCAAAGACAATGGCATCGACACCTCAATAGCCGAAGAAGCGATGACGATTGACTCTGAAGCCTATGCTCACATGCTGGTAGATATCAACGTCACCCGGCAGGAAATAGCTGGTTTTATCAAAGGGATAACTCCCGCCAAGCTGGTTGATATTATTCGTCATTTAAATGTGGTTGAAATGATGATGGCTTTGCAGAAGATGCGTGTCCGGAAGACCCCGGCTAACCAGGCGCATGTAACCAATTGTAAAGAACATCCGGCCTTATTGGCGGCAGATGCCGCAGAAGCTGCTGTCCGGGGGTTTGCTGAAGAAGAGACGACGGTCGCTGTCTCTCGATCAGCGCCGTTTAACGCCCTGTCTATTCTGGTCGGTTCACAGGCCGGCTGTGGTGGCGTGCTTACCCAATGTGCTGTTGAAGAGGACATGAGCCTGCAACTTGCGATGAAGGGCCTGACCTCTTATGCCGAAACCCTTTCGGTCTACGGTACGGATGATACGTTTATTGATGGGGATGATACGCCCTGGTCCAAAGCCTTTCTTGCGTCAGCCTATGCCTCAAGAGGCGTGAAAGTGCGATTTACTTCAGGCACGGGTTCTGAGGCGCTCATGGGGCACGCGGAAGGGAAATCCATGCTGTATCTGGAGGCAAGGTGTTTGATGGCCATACGGGGATCAGGTAGCCAGGGTGTTCAGAATGGCTCCATCAGTTGTATTGCCCTCCCCGGATCTTTACCGGGCGGTGTTAAAGGGGTCCTGGCGGAGAACCTGATGGCCGCGATGCTGGATCTGGAAGTCGCTTCCGGAAACGATGCGATGGCTTCCCATTCGGATATTCGTAAGACGGCCAAGTTGATGCTTCAGATGTTGCCCGGAACAGATTTTGTCACTTCCGGCTATAGCGCGATGACACGAAAAGACAATCTGTTCGGTGGGGGAAATTTTGATGTGGAGGATATCGACGACTGGACCGTCATACAACGGGATATGCAAGTTGATGGGGGCATTACCCCTGTGGACGAAGGGGCGCTTATCGCCGCAAGAGAACGGGGCGCCCGGGCGATACAGGCCGTGTACGATGGCCTTGGTTTTCCACCGATTACCGATGAAGAAGTTGAAGCCGCCGTGTATGGTCATGACAGTGACGATATGCCGGATCGACCCAAGTCAGAGGATCTGGCCGCCGCAGAAGCTTTTTTACAGGGACCGGACACAATTATTGAAGTGATTCAGGTTCTGGCAAATCGGGGGTTTACCGAAGTAGCCGAACGGTTACTGGAGATGCAGAAGCTTCGAATTGCAGGTGACCATCTTCAACCTTCGGCCATTGTGACGGATACCTTCGAGGTTATGAGTGCCGTCAATGATCCAAATGATTATACCGGTCCGGGGACAGGTTACCGATTAACCGGCGACCGATGGGAAGCATTGAAGAATATCCCCGGCGCACAGAATCCGAAATCTATCATACATCCCGATGAATTAGAAAATAAACCCTGCGATTTTTCAGTGAAAGGGATCGCCCTGGCAGGAACAGACGGCAAAGACGTGGTCATCGCTGTCGGACCTGCATTTGGAACGAAGATCACAGAAACATTATCCGGCATAACGCATGGTGAAGTACTCAAGAGGATATGTCAGGGAATCGAAGCGGAGGGATATACGCCGCGTGTGGTCAAAATATACCGGACATCAGATTGCGGCGCCATAGGATGGCATGGCGCTCAGCTTAGTGGTTCCGGCATCGCAATAGGATTACAGTCCAAGGGGACGATTCTTATTACACGAAAAGGACTGAATCCGCTTAATAATCTGGAATTATTCGGTATGTCCCCCAATTTAACCGAAACCTCCTACGGTATGATCGGTCAAAACGCAGCGCGGTACGCCAAGGGGACGCCTGTTGTGCCAGTGCCTTCTACGATTGATAATATGGCTCGGCTGAAATATATCGTCAAAACCACATTGATGCACCGGAAAGAGACCTCATGTGTCCGCCTGGACGCCCCATCCAGAGAATGGGATATACATTTTGATCATGAAGCAGACGTATAAATAATACAGCCTGTTAAGATAAAATGATGGAGAGCTATTATGCCTGAAGAAAGCCTGACCGTTGATGACCACAATCCCGTAATAAATCAAGACATGACATTGGACCGTGTTTTATCCGGTGAAATCAATTCGGCTGATATACAAATCAGCCGCGAGGCGCTTCAAAAGCAGGCGGCCATAGCAGATACGGCGAATCGTGCCGCCCTGGCAGAAAATTTGCGGCGCGCGGCCGAACTGACCTGTATCCCCAATGAGGAAATTCTGTCCATGTATAATACGCTGCGACCTCATCGGTCGACGCGTAAGGAATTGGAAGATTTATGCTATAGACTTGAAAAAGAATACGGCGCGTTGACAACAGCCCGATTTATCCGGGATGCGATTTCGGTGTATGATCAGAAGGGGTTGCTGAGGAGGGGGGAGGGCAGGTAGGCAAGTGGGCAGGTGGGTAAGTGAGTTATCTCTATCTGTCACACTCACCTGCCCACTTGCCCATCCGTTACATCATATACTTTTTGAGATGGGTACGGGCACGGATAAACCCTTCGGCCTCGACTTCCCAGGAGCCCCAGTATCGGACGTCCTCATGTTCAATACTCAGAATGCCGTCATAACCAAAATCTTCGAGGTTCTTCATAATATGGGCCCAATCGGCTTCGCCTTCACCGGGGATGCAATAACGCCACCAGTCTTCGCCGAACGCCTTGGGTTGGTCCAGTGAAGGACTCATACGACCATAGAGATAAAGGGCTTCGCTATCGAATTTGGTATCTTTGGCATGGACATGATGGACACGATGTCCGAATTCTTCTAACATCCGCAGGTAATCTACACCCAGACGAATTAGATGAGAAGGGTCGTAATTGATGCCGAACGCCTCGGAGGGACAGACCTCAAACATCGCCCGTAACATTTCCGGATTGGCGCCGATACGATCAAAATGCGGGGAACCACCAGGCCAGCCTTCGAGGGCGATCGTCGCGCCGTTTGAATCGGCAAAATCTACAATAGCCGGCATGGTGCGTTTCCATTGTTCAAATGTGGCGGCACGGCCCTGTGACGGATCTGCCGGCGCCGGCGCCACGTAGAACATATTCTTGACGCCGTGGTCGATCGCATTCTGTATCGAAGCGATCGATGCCTGGACCGCCTGTTTCTGCTTATCGGTATCGTCACTCAACAGATCTGATCCGGCTACCAGGTCCACCTGGCCGATCCCTACACTATGTGAAGAGGCAGTTTTTACCATGTCCGCATTGATATTCGGTACATCGATGGTTTCAAAACCGTTCGCTGCCATCCAGCGGCACACCTCATCAAACGGCATCCCATTCAACCGGCCGGTCGTGCGAATTCCAACCTTCATTTTTAATCTCCTTGTCATTATTCGTAAAAACATCGTTGACACAAACGACGAACAATGTATATGAACATAAGGGGAGAGGCAAGGGAAAGGACGAAGCTACGAAACGACGAAGCTGCGAACCCCGGAGGGCTCGCAGGGTTCGATAGAACCTGCAATTGCGAAGCAATCAATTTACTCCCATAGGGAGTCATCCACCTACGAAACGACAAACATGAAGCGAGATATATCACCGTCAAGGTTTTTAAATTAGGGAATCCAATGAAACTACTTATTTATCCGGATATTTCCGATCAGGATGTTTTGCGTATTGAAGCGTCTTTTCCGGAACTGGACATTATTCGTCCCCGGTCGGAAGGGGAAGCGCTTGCTTATATTGTGGATGCGGATATGATGTACGGGACGATCACGCCGGCACTGCTGATGACCGCGCAGCATCTGAAATGGGTACAGGCCAATTGCATCGGGATGGAGAATTACATCTTCCCGGAATTGCTTGAGAGTCCAGTCCTTCTCAGCAATGTGCGTGGGGTGTTCAGTGATCATATTGCAAATCAGGTATGGGCTTACATTCTGGCATTTTCGAGGGGATTGCCCCGTTATATCCGCCGACAGGTGAATCGGGAATGGAATCCTGAAGGGGAAACAATACATCTTGGTGATCAAACGATCGGTATTATCGGGTTAGGCGGTATCGGTCGGGAGGTAGCCAGGAGAGCGGTACCGTTCGGTTCCCGCGTTATTGCGGTTGATCCGGGGGTTTTCGAGCCTTCCGAGGGCGTAGAGGCGGTCTGGCCGTTGGAGCGATTGGATGACCTGCTGAAAACCTCTGATTTTGTTGTCATCTGTGCACCGCATTCACCGGAAAGTGAAAAACTCATCGGCGCTGCCCAACTCAACAGGATGAAGTCTACCGGCTATCTGATTAACATCGGTCGTGGGATCATCGTCGATCTTCAGGCTCTTACCTCCGCCTTGCTACAGAGGGAGATCGCCGGCGCTGCTCTGGATGTATATGAAATTGAACCCCTGCCGTCAGACCATCCTTTATGGGGCATGGACCAGGTCATCTTAACGCCTCATATGGCCGGCCACGGTCCCTTCGTCCAGGATCGCCGCATGGATGTGTTTATCGAGAATATCAAGCGTTTTATGCATGGAGAAGATTTGCTGACACAGGTGGATAAATTGCAGTGGTTTTAGGAAAAACGGGTGGGAGAAAGCAGTAGGCGTTAAGCGGTAGGCGGTAGGCGGCAAAGCAGAAAGCAGTAGGCGGTAAGCGGCAAAGCGACTTTACGGCGATGCCGCCGGTTATCTCAGATCGATCGCAGGCGAAGGAGTCAGCCTGGTATTGTTATAGGCTTCCACATTGACAGAAGGGATGTTGCGTCATTGGCGACACCGTTTTCCCAACTCACAACTGCCGCATTAATGACGGCGCTTACGGTTATCAGCGGCTATATTATCTTACCTATCGGCCCGGTTCCGATTACGATGCAGACCTGCATTGTGTTGATTTCCGGCGCCGTTCTGGGAGGACGATGGGGCGCCCTGAGCCAGTTGGTTTATCTCGGTATGGGTTTGATCGGCCTCCCTGTTTTCGCCGGTGGGCGTGGCGGTGTAGGTATTGTTCTCTCCCCAACCTTCGGCTATATCATCGGTTTTATTTTTGCCGCCCTTATTACGGGCAGGTATCTTGAACGGTATTCAGACCGATCCGTCCGTAGGATCACAACAGCCATGTTGCTGGGGCAGGTCGCCATCTGGTCTTGTGGCCTGCTGTACCTCACCCTTTATTTTAATATCATCATCGATAAATCGACTTCATGGTATTCTATTTTGACCATCGGCTGGTTGCCTTTTCTTCCCTTTGATGCCGTAAAAATCGCTCTGGCCGTATCTGTTACCCTTTCGGTGTACAGGTATGTCCGACCACCACGCTCTGAACCAAACCAATAACTTTTTCCAATTGATTGACATCCTTTTTTGATCACGTTATACTGCTATCTATGAGATATTGCGTAGTTTTATCCTTGTTGATGGGCCTTATTACCCCGGCATATACCCAGACCAATTCAATCGGTAAACAGTTGCCCGTGGATGCGGCGCCACCGGAGCAGCAGATTTTTCGATATACCCTAGTTGAGCCCTTGAGTTATGATATCAGCATCGCTATTTATGAAGCGCAGGGGGCGGTGCCGCTTTTTGATCGGCTTGCTATGCTAAATAGAGACCTCGAACTGGTACCGGCCGCTGCTACATCGTGGGAGCGCTCTGAGGATGGTCTCAGGTGGACTTTTCACCTTCGACCCGATGGACGCTGGAGTGATGGCCGTCCGGTCACCGCCCATGATTTTGAATACACGTTTAAACGGCTTCTCGATCCAGATGAAGCCAGCCCGTATGCTTTTTTTTATTATGAAATAAAAGGCGCTCGGACGTTCAATCAGGGCAAAACAACAGATTCAAAAACGGTCGGCGTCCGGGCTCTCGATAATTTGACTTTAGAGGTCGAGACCGAAAAACCATGCCCCTATCTGCCGTTCATTGTGGCCTTTTCCGGATCAGGTCCGGTGCCTCGGTGGCAGGTGGAAAAATATGGGCGTAAATGGAGTGAGGCAGAACATTTCGTATCCAATTCGAGCTATACCCTGACGGACTGGCAGAGTGGACGACATGCGACCCTTTCTCTCAATCCCTTTTACACGGGACCTCACAAAGGTTTTCTGGAACAGATCGTACAGGTATTTACAACCGGCCATGTGGGCACCGCGCCGTACGAAAATGATGAAATTGATTATCTCCGGGTTGAGGTGTCCGATCTGCCGTTTATTGAATCGCAATCTGAGTTGAACAGCCAGCTGGTCAGGTATGCGTTTCCTGAGACGTCCTATCTTTTTTTCAAAACCGATCAGCCTCCTTTTGATAATCTCAAAGTCCGGCAGGCCATAAGTCATGCCATAGATCGGGACGCGTTATGTCGGGTCGTATTGCGGAATACGGCCATTCCGGCTTTCAGTATGCTGCCGACTAATTTTCCCGGTTCCGCCGATGGTGGCTTGAACGACATACAAGCCTATAATCCGGATCTTGCGCGGACTCTGCTAGCAGAAGCCGGCTATCCAAAAGGGAAAGGATTTCCCCGGACGGAGTTCTGGGTAGGTAAAGCGACCCCACAATTAAATTATGTGGCTCAGGCGGTGCAGGCCATGTTGAAAAACACCCTGGGTATCGATTTGAAAATCAGATCGACGGAGGATAAGGTCTATCGGGATAACATGTATCAGTGGAACATCCCTATCGGCCTGGGTGCATTCAATGCGGACTATCCTGATCCCAACAATTTACTGGGTATGGTGTGGCGGTCTCAGCAGCGAGGTTTCGGACGCCAGGCTTGGAACCATTCGGCATTCAATCGTCTGATCGATACGGCGGCGTTTGAGCTGGACCAGGATAAACGTATGCAGATGTATCAGCATGCAGAGCGACTTCTTGTAGAAGATGTCGGCGGTGTCTTTTTATATCATAATCTGACGCTCGAGTTACGTAAACCCTGGGTCAAGGGGCTCAAGGAAAATAAATACGGCTATCCGTTTTTTACATGGATAGGGACGGTGCATACGGAGATGTATATCGGTAGGCGGTAGGCGGGCAGGAAGAAATTTGTGATTTGAGAGAAGTTATCCGCAGGGAAAGTTGGTGAAATATGGATATAGCTGGATTAATTTCAGATGAAGAGGTCAGGCAGTTTCAGGAAGATGGGGCGATTTGTCTTCGGCAGGTGTTTGATCAAAGATGGGTTGATGAAGTCACGACCGGGGTTGAGCGTAATATAGCGGAGCCAAGCGATTATGCCGGGACACTCAAGGCGGACGAGGATGATCAGGGTGGGTTTTTTGATGACTACTATAACTGGCGGCGGATTCCGGAGTATGCGGCTTTTGTCCATGAATCGCCGGTGGCGCCGATGGTCGCCCGACTCATGCAATCTGAGACCGCAGCTTTTTATCATGAACACTTGCTGGTTAAGTGGGCGGGGACCTTCAAACGCACGCCGTGGCATCATGATCAGCCGTATTATCCCATCAATGGACGCCAGACGTGTTCGATCTGGATGCCGTTAGATCCCTTGGCGCAGTCGGCCTGCGTACAATTCGTTCGCGGATCGCATAACTGGGGACGGTGGTTTGTGCCCCGTAAGTTTGCATCGGAAAGTAATTATCCGCTGGATGAACCTGGATCTACGCCTATGATGAATGAGATTCGCTTTGAAGATGTTCCGCCCATAGATGAATACCCAGAAAAGTATGATATCCTATCATGGGATATGGAACCGGGTGATGTCATTGCCTTTCATATGCTGGCCTTGCACGGTGCTGCGGGGAATGAATCTTTAACGCATGCGCGGCGTGTGCTGGTCACCCGATGGCTCGGAGACGACACGCGATTTACCACCCGCCCTTGGGAAATATCACCTACCGAAACCGGTGGTTTGAAACCGGGTGACCCGATGGCGTGTGATGAGTTTCCTCTCGTCTGGCCTCGTTCATGATGCGGAGACCATTATGAATCATCAGCTTACAAATACGCATATTGAGCTCTATCAAAAAAACGGTTATCTCATCGTGGATAATTTTTTAGATGACCGGGAGCTGGCTATCTGGCGGGAGGCTGTAGATGAGGCTGTGGCTGCACGGAAAAATAATCGTTTGCCTTACAACACAGCCAAAATTCCTGCAAAAGCGCAGGGAGAAGCGGTCTTCCAGCAACGGATCAATCTCTGGATGGATCATCCCGGGGTCCGCCGTCTTATGTTTGATGATAGGATCGGCAAGATGGCAGCTGATCTGGAAGGGGTGGACGGCATACGCATCTGGCATGATCAGGCGTTGATCAAGCATCCCTGGGCGAATCCTACGACGTGGCATCAGGATAACACCAAATGGTCCTTCAGTTCGGAACATGCAATCACCATCTGGGTCGCCCTGGATAATGTCACGCTTCAAAATGGATGTATGTTCTTTTTACCCGGTTCTCATAAAGCCCGTTTGAAAGACCATCCGGCTGCCGGGAATAGGGTCGGTGCGATGTTTGAGACGTATCCTGAACTGGGCGGTTTGGAACCGGCGCCCGTCGTTCTTCGGGCTGGCGGTTGCTCGTTTCACAATGGGCTGATGGTTCATGCTGCCCATGCTAATATGACCCCATATCCGCGTCGAGCATTTACCTGCGCCTATATGCCCAACGGCAGCACCTTCAACGGAACGTCCAATGTATTGCCCGACTCCATGCTGGAATCCTTGCAAATCGGTGATGT
>Ga0066376_10003028_pt1 | contig 15346 bp, 15 predicted proteins | sample Knorr_S15_td_Bot_FD_77009 | JGI IMG/M metagenome (GOLD analysis project Ga0066376, IMG submission 77009) | Marine microbial communities from Southern Atlantic Ocean transect - Knorr_S15_td_Bottom_ad_5009_LV_A | ecosystem: Environmental > Aquatic > Marine > Oceanic | place: Southern Atlantic... | reverse complement strand
CAGCTGGCTGTCCAGCGAGCGAAGGGAGGGGTCGTCGACGGTCGAGAGCCAGGAGTCGATCCGGTCAGGCGGGTCGTCGCTGACCTGTTCGACTTCCATGGCCTGCGTGCGGGCGAAGCTCAGCTCGTGCGCGTAATCCTCGCCGACATACTGCTCGTCCGAGTACGACGTCAGCAGGGACTCGGCCTGTTCCCACATGTTCGCGAAGCTGTCCGTCTGGCCGAACGGCGAATCGCTCATCTGGCGGCCGGCCAGCGAGACCAACTGCCGTCGCTCGTCAATGTCCGGGACGAGCGCCTGAAACGCCTCGGCGAGCCGCTGTGAGGCGCCCTGCTCGGCGACGACCGACCGGGAGACGAAATCGACGACCTCCTCGGGCTCGACCAGGTCGGTGACGGCCTGTAGCGCGTCCGTGCCTCCCTCGGCGGTGGCGCTTCCGCGCAGGACTTCCGCGAGTGTCGCGGCGTCCAGGCTGGTCAGGAGCCCCGCGAGATTGCGGAGAGACTCCGTTTGCGCCGCGCCGTCCAGGTCACTGACCAGCTCGGTCGCTTGACGAACCAGATGCCTCAGCGCCTTGGCGTGGGCGGCTCGGTCACCGGCGCATCGCTCCGCCTACTGGAGTCCAAACAGCTCCAGCTTTTCGGCGTCTCCGACGATCTCGGTCAGCAGCGCCTGGGCGGCCGGGTCCATCGCCTCCGGATCGTCCGACCCGAGCCGGGCGAAAATTTCCTCAACGGTGAGCGCGTCGCCGAGCGACCGGTGGCGCAGCATCCGCTCGTAGTCGACCTCGCGCATCTCGACGCTGCGCAGATGCGCGGCCGTCGCCATGCCCCCGTGTTCGCTCCATAGATGCCCGATCCCGCCGGCCTCGCGGATTTCCTCCGGTGGCCGTCCAATGAGGCCCAGCAGGCGCAGCCACATCGTGGCGTCACCCGCGTCGCGCACCGTCAGATCGCTGACTCGTTGCTCGTGCAGCAGGGCCGCCAACTCCGCCAGCGCCGGGTCCGGGTTGGCGGGCGCCCGGCCGTCGATGAGTAGCTGTTTTGGCAGGACCGTCGCGCAGAGGGGTTCAGACGCCGTGATGGTGGCGACCGTGTCCACCAGCCGCGTGAGGACCGACTCAACCGCCGGGTGACCGGCCGGATACAGCGCCACCGCGCGAACCGCCGCCGCGCACGTCCGGGCAAACGCGATGAGACGGGCCGCTCGGGCCGAATCGAGCGGCTCTGGGGTCGGGGCGTTACTCATAGGCCAAAACGTCGTTCCTATCATATCCGGCGGTCGGTCGGCGGGCCCACCGGCCAATGGCTGATCCGCGTATGATCTCCACGTCGTCATGACCACTACAGAGACCGAGTCGTCTGGAGCAGCGGACTGGCGCCTGCGTCTGGCGCTCGCGGCCGTGGCCGGTCTGCTCGGGGCTGGGGCGCTGTGGCTGCAGGAGGTGCTCGACCCCCGAGTGCGCGCGCTGGCCGGCGTCGTGGCGTTTCTGGCCGTCGCCGGCGCCTGCTCGGCCCGGATCCGTGCCGTGAATCCGCGTCTCGTGGCGAGCGGATTGGCACTGCAGATCGGGCTCGCGGTCCTCATCCTGAAGGTCGAGGTCGGTGGGGTTCGACCCGGCTATCAGTTCTTCGCCGCGGTGGCCGCCGTGGCGACGCAATTTCTCGAGTTCACCAATGCTGGGTCGCGGTTCGTGTTCGGGGTACTGGCCGACCCGCAGCAGATGGAGGAGCAGTTTCAGAACGGGATGGTCCTGGCGTTCGCCTCGCTGCCCATTCTCATCTTCATGTCGTCGGTCTTCACGGTGCTCTATCACCTCGGGGTGCTGCAGGTGGCCGTGAAGTTGATGGCCCGCGTGATGTCGCGGGTCATGGGGACCAGCGGTGCCGAGAGCCTGTCGGCGGCGGCCAACGTGTTCTTGGGTGTGACCGAGGCGCCGATTGTCATTCGACCCTACATCGCCGGTATGACGCAGTCAGAGCTGTTGGCGCTGATGACGGGGGGACTGGCCACGATTGCGGGGACCGTCATGGCGATCTACATCAGCCTGGGCGCCGACCCGGTCGGCGTTCTCGCGACCAGCGTCATGGCGGCGCCCTGCGGCCTCTATGTGTCCAAGATACTGCTGCCGGAGACGGAGACGCCGGCCACTGTCGGCGACGTACGTATCGTCGGCGAACGTGAACACGTCAACATCATCGATGCGCTGGCGTCCGGCGCTTCGGATGGGACCCGGCTCGCGATCAACGTCGCGGCGATGTTGATCGCGTTCTTGGCCTTCATTGCGATGATTGACTACGGCCTCGGACTGTTGAGCGCGAATCTCAGTTTGACCGCGATTTTCGCATGGCTGTTCGCGCCGGTGGCCGCCTTGCTGGGCGTGGCGTCGAGCGACCTGCCGGCGGTCGCCGATCTGCTCGGCACGAAACTGGCGACCAACGAGTTCGTGGCCTTCATCAAACTGAACGACATCTACCTCGGCGCGGTCAGCGAGCACACCCGCATGGTGGCGACGTTCGCGCTCACTGGGTTCGCCAATTTCGGGTCGGTCGGCATTCTGCTCGGCGGTATCGGCGCACTCGCCCCGTCTCGTCGCGCGGATCTCGCGCGCCTCGGTCCCGTCGCCTTACTCGGTGGGTTCCTCGCCACGCTCATCAACGCCGCCCTGGCCTCGATCCTGCTCTAGGGTTTCCGAGCGAGGCGTCCGTCTGGCGGCGTTACTGCGTCGGTCACGGCCCGCCTGGCTGCTCCCTCCTTGCGCCTGGTCAGACGAACGCGGCCTCTTTCAGACGGGGCTGCGCCCCGAACCCCCCGCGGCCGTTCCGCGGGGACCCCGAGTGCCCGACTCCACGGCCGCGGGGCGCGCATTGTCGCGCGCCTCGCCTTGCCAGTCCGTTACACCGGGCGGGTGGCGGGAGCGGGCCTCTCGATCCGCGAACCGTCGGAGACGAGCCGGGGGTCGTGCCGCCGCCGGCGAGGACCGTGCGCGGGCGCGGAGTTTTAGCGCCGGGTCTGGGATCAGCTCGGCGCCCGCTTTTCCCCGGATGCGGGCAGCAGGCACTCCGCTAGCCCGCGCGGAGCGCCCCGAGGGCCAAGGTGAGGAGGGCACGCTCGTCGACCGGTTCGCGGATCGAGAGGCCCGCTCCTGCCGCACGAGCGCACTACGCTTGACCGGCCGCCCCCGGCGAGCCTGCCCAGAACACAGCTGCAGCCGAGACGTTTCTTCAGGAGACGAACGCCTCGCTCGGCAACCCCCTCGGAGGGATCGCCGGGGAACCACCCGAAGCCCGAAGTCGCCCACATTGTTATCATTGACGGCTGCGGAGGACGACCACAGACATGCTACCGACGATTGACTGGGACGACGGCGACGTGGTGATGATCGACCAGCGGAAGCTGCCGGCCCGCGAGGTGTACGTCCGCTGTCGAACGGCGAAGGATGTGGCCAAGGCGATTCGAACGATGGTGATCCGCGGCGCCCCGGCGATTGGGGTCGCGGCGGCGATGGGGCTGGCGCTGGCGATGCGCCGCAGCACCGCGACCGGCACCACGCAACTGGCGACCGAGTTCTATCGGGCGTGCGACATGCTGGCGGCGACCCGGCCGACCGCGGTGAATCTGTTCTGGGCCATCGAGCGCATGAAACGAGTGTTCGCTGCGGCGATGCTCGCCGGACAGTCGACGGACGAGCTGACCACCACCATCGACACGGAGTCGGCCCGCGTGCACGACGAAGACGTGGCCAACTGTCGGGCGCTCGGCGAGCACGGGGCCGCGGTGGTGCCGGCCGAGGCCCGTGTGCTCACGCATTGCAATGCCGGGGCCCTGGCCACAGGGGGCTATGGCTCAGCCCTCGGAGTGGTGCGAGCCGCGGTCGAGGCCGGCAAGCGCGTGGCGGTGTATGCGGACGAGACACGCCCGTTCTTGCAGGGGGCCCGATTGACGGCATGGGAGCTGGTGCGCGACGGTATCGAGACCACGGTCATCACCGACGGGATGTCCGGGGCGCTGATGCGGGCGGGGCGGGTCGACCTCGTCGTGGTCGGGGCTGACCGGATTGCCGCCAATGGGGATGTCGCCAACAAGATCGGCACCTACACCGTGGCCGTGCTCGCGCGCGTGCACGACATACCGTTCTACGTGGCGGCCCCCGTGTCGACGATTGACTTGTCGACCCCGGACGGGTCGGGAATACCGATCGAAGAGCGTGACGCCAGAGAGATCACCCACATGGGATCTACCCAGCTCACGCCCGAGGGGGCGAGCGTCTGGAACCCGGCGTTCGATGTGACCCCGGCGGAATACGTGACGGGAATCATCACCGAGCACGGCGTCTGTCGGCCGCCGTTTGACGCGAGTCTCCGTGAGGCCTGCGGCGCGGCGTGAAGGCGCCGCCTGGAGGCCGCGGCCTGAAGGCCGGACACCATGAGCCCGACCACGCTCCTCGCTATCGAAACCTCCTGCGACGAGACGGCGGCCGCCGTCGCGATTGACGCTGGCCGAGAACTGCCAGCACCCGAAATCCGATCGAGCGTGATTGCCTCGCAGGTCGAGATCCATCGCGAGTGGGGCGGCGTGGTGCCGGAGCTGGCCTCGCGACAACACTTGCGCGACCTGTGTGGAGTCGTCGAGCGGGCGTTGGACGACGCGGGGGTCGGATGGACGGACCTCGACGCCATCGCCGTGACCCAGGGCCCCGGCCTGGTCGGGTCGTTACTTGTCGGGGTCGCCTTCGCGAAGGCGCTGGCGCTCGCGCTCGACCGCCCGTTGGTGGCGGTCAATCACCTGGCCGGACACATCGAGTCTCTCTTCCTCTGCCATCCTGACCTCGCCCTTCCGGGTGTTGTGCTGGTCGTCTCCGGCGGCCACACGAGTCTGTATCACCTGCCGGAGGCGGGCACCTACCGGCTCGTGGGACGGACGCGCGACGACGCCGCGGGGGAAGCGTTCGACAAGGTCGCGAAACTGCTCGGGTTGCCGTACCCCGGTGGACCGGCGGTGGACCGGATGGCTCGCGCCGGCGACGAGCGGTCGATTGCGTTCCCAGTGGCGCGGATGACCCACGCCGACCGTGCCCCGGGAGCGCCGAGGGTGCAGCCGCCCGGATTTCCGATGTCGCCCGGGCGACTGGATTTCAGCTTCAGCGGGCTCAAGACGGCGGTCGCACGGCATGTGCAGCGTCACGCGGCGGACCACGGCCGCCCGCTGAACGAGCGGGAGACGGCCGACGTTTGCGCCAGTTTTCAGCGGGCGGTGGTGGACGCCCTGCTCGAGGGGGCGTTCGAGGCGGCGCGGCGGTTCGGGGCCCGCAGCCTCGGTATCGCCGGCGGCGTGTCCGCCAACGGTCGGCTTCGCGATGTGGCGACGTCGGAAGGAGAGGCGCGCGACCTGCCGGTCCTGTTTCCGACGCTGCAGCTCTCGACCGACAACGCCGCGATGATCGCCGCCGCCGGGTTGCGCCAGCTGCGGGCCGGGGCGCGGGCCTCGCGGGACCTGAAGGCGCTCCCGACCCTTCCGCTCGAAACGGAGAGTACGCCGTGAGTCGCGAGTATCCCTCCCGGCCGATCATCGGTGTTGGGGGCGTGGTGTTCATCGAGGGTCGCGTGGTCCTCATCAAGCGTCGACATCCGCCGTTGCAGGGACGGTGGAGCCTCCCCGGCGGTGGCGTTCACGTGGGAGAAACCCTGCGAGAGGCCGTGCAGCGTGAATTGCGCGAGGAGATTGGCATCGACACGCGGGTCGGACCGCTCATTGACCTGTTCGATCACATCACCCGCGAGCCGGACGGGCGCGTGCAGTATCACTTCGTGCTGGCCGACTACCTGTGTCACCAGGTGGAAGGGCGCCTCCGACCGGGGTCCGATGCCGAATCGGTGGCAACCGCCGATCCGGACAATCTGTCGTCGTACGAACTGACGGACAAGACGCTGGAGGTGATCCAACGGGCCGCCACACTGCGTTGACAGTGTCGAAACCCCGATGCTACCGTCGCCTGCGTTCGGGGGCGCAGCCCCGTCTTAGGAATAGCCACACATGCCCTGGTACCGCGAACCTCACTGGCGCATCCTGATCGCGCTCGTCGTCGGCCTCGGCTACGGCGTCGTCGCCGCCTATGCCGGATGGGGCCGGTTCACGGCCGACTGGATTGCTCCGTTTGGCGCCATTTTCTTCCGGTTGCTGCTGCTCGTCGCGGTCCCGTTGGTCCTGGCTTCGCTCGTGACCGGCATCGCGTCGCTCTCCGACCTGAACAAACTGTCCCGGATCGGCGGCAAGACGATCGCGATCTATCTGGCCACGACCCTGGTTGCGCTCCTCATCGGGCTGACGCTGGTCAATGTCATGCAACCGGGCCGGATGGTGCCCGACAGTGTCCGGCTGACCCTGCAACAGAGCTACGAAGGCGATGTGGCGTCGCGAGAGGCAATGGCCGCCGCGGCCAGCGAGCGGGGACCGCTACAGCCTCTCGTCGATATGGTGCCGGACAACATCATCGGGGCGGCGTCCGACAACCGGCGCATGTTGAACGTCGTGTTCGTGGCGATGTTGTTCGGTGTCGGGCTGATGCTGATTCCGCCCGAGCGGGCGGCCCCGCTCCTGGCGCTGTTCGAGAGTCTGAATGCCGTCATCATCAAGATCGTCGAGATCGTCATCATGTTCGCGCCGATCGGGGTGTTCGGGCTGATTGCCGATACCGTGACCCGGGTGGCCGGCGATTCGCCGGCGGACGTGCCCCAGTTGCTGGGCGCGCTGGGGTTCTACTGTCTGACGGTGCTGATTGGGCTCGCGATGCAGATGTTCATCGTGTACCCGACATTGCTGCGTCTCTTCACGCCGTTGACGCTGCGCCAGTTTTTCTCCGGGATGGTCCAGGCCCAGATGGTGGCGTTTTCCACGTCGTCGAGTGCGGCCACGCTGCCGGTGACCATGAAGAGCGCCCAGAAGAATCTGGGTGTGTCCGAGGAGGTGGCGTCGTTCGTGCTCCCGCTCGGAGCCACGATCAACATGGACGGGACCGGGCTCTACCAGGCGGTGGCGGCCGTCTTTATCGCCCAGACGCTGGGGATCCCGCTTGACGTGCCGGCGCAGCTGACCATCGTGCTCATGGCGTTGCTCGCCTCGATCGGGACGGCGGCCGTACCCAGTGCCGGCGTCGTGATGCTGGTCGTCATTCTCGAGGCGATCGGGGTGCCGGCGGCAGGCATCGCGTTGATCCTCGGGGTAGATCGGATCCTCGATATGTCGCGGACCGCGGCCAATGTGACCGGTGACGTGACGGTCGCGGCCATTGTGGCCGCCAGCGAAGGACAACTGGCCCCAGTCAGCCCTGAAGTCTGAAGCCCGAAGCCCGACGAAAGGCGCATGAACTTCTCACGCGAGCACGCCTGGAGTCTCTTGACGGAATACACCGGCAATGACCGGCTGCTGAAGCATGGGCTTGCGGTCGAGGCCGCCGTGCGCGGGTACGCCCGGTACTTCGGGGAGGACGAAGAGGCGTGGGGCATCGTGGCCCTGCTCCACGACTTCGACTACGAGCGCTGGCCCGATCGGGAGGACCACCCGTACCGTGGCTGCGAGATTCTGCGCGCGCAGGGGTATCCCGAGTATGTGATGCGGGCGATTCTGTCGCACGCGGACTACACCGGTGTGACGCGGGAGTCGCGGCTGGAGCACACGCTGTTCGCCTGTGACGAGATGGCCGGTTTTGTCACGGCGGCGGCTCTGGTGCGGCCGTCGCGCAGCGTGCTGGACCTCGAGGCGAAGTCGGTCAAGAAGCGGATGAAGGACAAGGCGTTCGCGCGCGCCGTGCCACGAGATGACCTGCGGCAGGGCGCCGAAGAGGTGGGAGTGTCGCTCGATGACCACATCACCAACGTGATCGCCTTTATGCGTCTGCGGGCCGACGAACTCGGCCTGCGAGGCAGCCTGTAGCCGCCTGTGGTGAACGCCCCGACACATTCGGTCGATACGGCATCCTGCCCGACGGCGGTACGTCCCGCACCCACAGGGCGTCGAACCTGCACGCATCCATCTCCGTATGGGTCCCTAGCAGCTCGTGGTGAAAAACGCTGGCAGGTGGTTTCCGGGCGAGGCGTTCGTCTGGCCAGGCGCGAGGAGGGAGCAGCCAGGCGGGCTGTGACCGACGCAGCAACGCCGCCAGACGGACGCCTCGCCCGGAAACCCCACGGGCACTGACGGGACACCCTTGTGATGCCGACCCCCGGATCTGAAGACCAGCCGGTCGCCAGTCTCGACAACGTCTCCGTGCGTTTCGGCGCGCAGGAGGCGCTCCGGAACGTGTCGGCGAGCTTTGCGCCCGGCGCGGTCGGGCTGCTGGGGCCGAACGGTGCCGGCAAGAGCACCCTGCTGAAGGTGCTATTGGGTTTCGTGATGCCGACTGCGGGGCGGATGGACGTGCTCGGTCTCGATGTGACCGCGCATCCCCAGCGCATCCGCGCCCGCCTCGGCTACATGCCGGAGTCTGACGGACACATTCCCGGGATGAACGCCGTATCCTTCGTCGCCTACTGTGGTCAGCTCGCCGGTCTGCCACGCAGCGACGCGATGCAGCGCGCGCACGAGGTGCTCTACTACGTGGGGTTGGGCGAGGCGCGCTACCGGAACACGGAGACCTACTCGACCGGGATGAAGCAGCGGATCAAACTCGCGCAGGCGCTGGTGCACGACCCTGACCTCCTGTTTCTCGATGAGCCGACCAACGGCATGGACCCCAAGGGTCGCGAGGAGATGCTGGAACTGGTCGTCGATCTGGCCACCCGTAAGAGCGTGAACCTGATCCTGTCGTCCCATCTCCTGCCCGACGTTGAGGCGACATGCGACCGGGTCGTCGTCATGCACCAAGGCACGGTGGCCACGCAGGGATCGATCGCGGACCTGAAGGGACTGCGGCGTCAGGTCTTCGAAGTGCGCATCAAGGGTGATGTCGACACGTTCATCGCGGCTCTCGAGGCAGAGGGGGCGGAGTGCCATGGGATGGGTGAGGATTTGCTGCGGGTGCTGGTGACACCCGATCAGGGGCCGCGTGATCTCTTCAGCCTCGCGGCCCGGCAGCAGGTTCAGGTGCGGCATTTGCGCCCCAGTGTGCCCACCCTCGAAGATGTCTTCGCGGAAGCGATCGGAGAGGAATGACCCCCATCCACGATCAGAGCTACCGGCGCTACACCGGTGTCCGTCAAGAGCCTGGGACCGCCTGGCTGGTCATCGCGGCGACTGGGATTCGGACCGTGCTGACCAAGAAGTTCTTCTGGCTCGTGCTGCTGGCCGCGTGGGGGCAGTTCTTTGTCCGCGCCGTCATGTTCTATCTGTCCGCCAATTTTCCGAACCTGGACCTGCTGGCGCCGTCCGTCGAGACGTTTCGGCAGTTCTTCGAGATACAGGAAATCTTTGTCCTGTTCGTCACGGTCTACGTCGGCTCCGGATTGATCGCGAACGATCGGCGATCGAACGCGCTCCAGATCTATCTGTCGAAGCCGTTGACCAGGGCGGAGTATGTGGCGGGCAAGCTCGGGACCTTGCTGTTCTTTCTGCTCCTGGTGACACTGGCGCCGGCGCTGATGCTTCTGTTCCTGGAGATGATGTTCTCCGCCAGCCTGGCGTTTGTCGGTGCGAACCTGTTCCTGCTTCCAGCCATCACGCTCTACGCACTGGTCGAGGTCCTGCTGTCTGCGTTCACCATGCTGGCGCTGTCATCGCTCTCGACCAGCGCCCGCTACACCGCCATGCTCTATGCGGGCGTCGTACTGTTCACGGCCGCGGTGTTTGGCATCGTGAACGGCATCACCAACAGTTCGTCGCTCGCCTGGCTCTCGTTTCGGGCGAACCTGGATCAGATCGGCGATGTCATCTTCCGGCTTCAGCCGCGATTCGAGTCGCCGTGGCTGCTGTCGGTCGTCGTGGTGGCGTTGCTGATCGGTCTGTCGGTGTGGGTGCTTGAGCGGCGCGTGCGGGGCGTGGAGGTGGTGACGTGAGCGTCCCTGTGGTTGCCGCTGATCGGGTGTCCAAGTGGTACGGGCAGGTGATTGGCCTCAACGACATCACCGTCGACGTGAGGCCTGGCGTAACCGGGCTGTTGGGGCCCAACGGGGCGGGGAAGTCGACGTTCCTCAAGCTGATCACCGGACAGCTCAAACCCAGCAAAGGCACGATACGCGTGCTGGGGGAGCCGATCTGGGGCAATCCTGGCTTGTACCGGCGCCTCGGCTTCTGTCCAGAGCAGGATTCGTTCTACGAGCGGATGACCGGGCTGCAATGGGTCACGGCCTTGGTCCGGTTGAATGGTCTGTCAGACACAGCCGCCACCGAGGCGGCTCGCCGAGCGTTGGACACGGTTGGTTTGCTCGACGCCGCCGACAAGAAGATCGGCGCCTACAGCAAGGGGATGCGGCAGCGGGTGAAACTGGCGCAGGCGGTCGTGCACGACCCCGACTTGCTCGTGCTCGACGAGCCGCTGGCCGGTATGGATCCGATTGCGCGGCGCAAGGTGATCCGGCTCATCAAGGGCTGGGGGCGTGAGGGCAAGAGCGTGCTGGTGTCGAGTCACATCCTGCACGAGATCGAGTCGATGACGTCTACCATCCTCTTGATCAACAACGGCCGCATCCTGGCCGAAGGGAACATTCATCAGATTCGTGACTTGATCGACGAACACCCGCATACCGTGAGAATTCGAGCCGACGACCCCCGACGCCTGGCCCACGCGTTCATCGAACACGACGGCGTGCGGAGTCTGACGTTTGAAGAGGGTGCGGTCGTCGTCGAGACCGGGAAACCGGATGCGTTCTACGGGCAGCTCACTCAGATCGCCGCGAGCGGCGAACTTGGTGAGGTGCATGAGGTCAGCTCGCCCGATGACAACCTGCAGGCGGTGTTCGAATATCTGGTGAAGTAGCGCCAGCCGGAGACAGGCGATAGATGTCCACCCGGACCAGTTCTTCGGTTCCTGCGGCGACCAGCGAACCCACCGTCGCGCCGGCGTTCTTGTCGTCAGCGTGGCGGATCTACGATCTGTCGCTCGGTCAGATGCTCTGGTCGCGGCGGACCGTGTTTATGGCGTTCGTGGTCGGCGGACCGGTCGTCGTGGCCGTGATTCTGCGCCTGCTCGTGACCATGGATCTCGTGTCGGGCCGGGGGATGGTCGATGGTCGGCCAATCATCGTGGACGGGCCGATCATCTTCGGCTTGATGATCTGGGGCTTCTACTTGCGGCTCTCGGTGCCGTTGCTCGGAGTGTTCTATGGCACGGCCCTGATGGCCGACGAAGTCGAAGACAAGACGATCACCTATCTGTTTACCCGTCCGGTGTCGCGGGGGGCGGTACTGTTTGGCAAGTATCTCGCGTATCTGGCGAGCACCGGCCTGGTCGTGCTGCCGTCGGTGATGCTGGTGTTCTTTCTCGTCGTGCCCCTGCTCGGTGGCGACATCGGCTCGAACTTTCCCAGCCTGGTGACGGACCTGGCGCTCCTGGCCGTCGGGCTGGCGGTGTATGGCGCGCTGTTTGCGTTGATCGGGGCCTGGTTCAAACGGCCCTTGCTGACCGGGTTGGTGTTTATCTTCGGTTGGGAGCCGATTGTGGTCGTCGTGCCCGGCTACATGAAGCGGTTGACGGTGTCCTACTACCTGCAAGGGCTGGTGCCGCACGCCATGCCGCAAGAGGGTCTCGTGTCGACGATTCTCAGCCTGTTGCAGGCGAACGAGGTCTTGCCATCGGTGGCGGTCAGTGTCATCGGCCTCGGTCTCATTCTGGTTGTCGGCTTGGGACTGGCGACCTGGCTCGTTGAACGCCGGGAATACGTACTCGAGCAGTGATTTTCCGCCTTCGCGCTTGCGGCGCTTCGGCGGACGTGCCGTCCGCCTTACGCGACGGCGGGAACTTTGTTGGCCGATAGCCGGTATACTCTGATAAGGACCCGTTGGACGCTCGGTGTACGGTCAACGGGCACCCGGAATCTGCATGACGCGTCAGACCCGTTTCTTCGTACTCGGGGCCAGCGGACTCCTCGTTCTGGGGCTGTGCACCGGCTTGTTCGCCTATATCAACCGCGAAGCGGCCCTCGCCGTGGCCGTCGACGGGCCGGTTGAGTTCCGCTACGTGCCCGCCGACGCCTCCGTGGTCGCCTACGCGAACATTCGCGAGGTCATGCTCTCAGATGTGCGGGAGCGGATTCGGCAGATTGCTCCGGATGACATCGGACAGAACGAATTGCGGACGCAGCTCGGACTCGATATCGAGCACGATATCGACCACGTGCTCGCCTTTCTGTCCCCCGGCGTCGAGGGTCGGCCCGCCGGGCTCGTCTTGTTCCGAGGCCGGTTCGACACGACCCGTCTCGAGGGCGTCGCGCGTGCCGGCGGCGCGACCGTCGACACCTACGAGGGGAAGCGGGTGGTGAGTGTCGACACCGATGAGGCCGGCTCCTTGGCGATGGTGTTCATGGAACCGGGGCTGGTCGCGGTAGGCGACCTGTCGACGGTGCAGCAAGCGATTGTGCGCGGGTCGATGACGTCTGACATCACGTCGAATCCGAACATGATGGGGCTGCTCGACTTGGTCGAGACGGGGAGCAACGCGTGGGCGGTCGGGCGGTTCGGCGATCTCAGTGCCCTCGGCTTCCTACCAGATGAGGTGTCGGCACAGATGCCGGCGGTGACGGCCTTCGCCGTCAGTGGTCGCGTCAACGGTGGGTTGAGCGGGTCGCTCTCCATCGAAGGACGTGACGAGGAAGCCGGTCAGAATCTGCGCGACGTCCTTCGTGGCTTCTTGGCGCTCGCCACGATGCAGACGACCGGTCGGCCCGAATTGCAGGCGATGATCGACTCCTTGCAACTCAGCGGCGCCGGAGCGTTCGCAACCCTCTCTTTCTGGGTGCCTTCCGACGCGCTGGACCTGCTTCTCTCGTCATCCGACGAATCGTAGATACACACGATATTCGCGTCTGGACTCGACCCCCGCGACGCCGGTCCGCATGCGTCGCGCGTATCGCGTCATGGGCGCGTCCGGACGTGTCAAACCCGTGTGGCGCGCAGATGCTTGAGCAGCGCGGTGATGGCGTCGAGGACCGCGTCGGGCGGGTCGATGAACTCGACGCCGCTCCGGTAGGTCACCCGCCCGTCCCCGATCTGGCTCACGCACGAGTCCACGACGCGCGCATTCGCGACGACGTTCGTGGGGCCGAGCGCCAACCGGAGATTGTGGGATGACTGGGGCGGGAGGGGAAAGGCCGTTTCGATCACCGCGCCGACGAGCGAGAGTTCTCTGAGGGTCAGCGGCTGGTAGACCAGCACCTCACCCTGCAGGTCGCCGGGCACCCTGACCCGCTCCGCGTCTCGACGTTCGTCGCTACCCGGCATGGAGCGCAACATGCCACAACATGGCGCCACGGTCCGTGTCGCCACCGATGTCACAACGGGGCAGTTTGTTATGATCACAGGTCACCGTCACGGTGGTACGCGGCGCCTGATGGATATGGACGGCGTGGCCGCGGCCCGTGACGTGATGGAAGGAAGATGATGGCGGACGAGGCGGGAGTACGGGGAGTCGGCGTTCTGGGTTGCGGACTGATGGGATCGGGCATCGCCCAGGTGTGTGCCCAAGCGGGTTATCGCACCGTCGTGCGGGAAGTCGACCAGGCTGCGGTTGACGCGGGATTGGGTCGTATCGCCCGGTTTCTCGACAACGGCGTCACGCGCAACAAACTGACGGCTGAAGACCGAGACGCCACCATGGGGCGCCTGAGCGGTACCACCTCGGTGGACGCGCTGGCTGAGTGCGACCTGATCATCGAGGCGATTGTCGAGAACGTGGACGCCAAGCGGGCCGTGTTTTCCGAGGTCGAGGCTGTCGTCGGTCCCGACGCGGTGTTCTGCTCGAATACGTCCTCCGTCTGCATTACAGAGCTGGCGGCGGCGACCCGCCGGCCGGACAAGTTCGCCGGGATGCACTTCTTCAGCCCGGTGCCGATCATGAACCTGGTCGAGGTGATCAGGGGGTTGTCCACGACCGACGAGACCTACCAGCGGGTCTTCGACTTTGCGGGCTCGCTCGGCAAGCAACCGGTGACCGCCCCGGACCGTCCGGGGTTCATCGTCAACCGCCTGCTCATTCCGTATCTGCTCAGTGCAATCCGCGCCTTTGAAAGCGGCTGCGGCACGGTGGAGGATGTGGATACCGCGATGACCCTGGGGTGTGGCCACCCGATGGGGCCCTTTACCCTGCTCGACTTTGTCGGGCTCGACACCACGTACTACATCGCGAACATCATGTATGAGGAGTTCCGAGATCCCGCCTATGCCCCGCCACCACTCCTGAAGCGGATGGTGTTGGCGGGACGGTTGGGACGCAAGAGCGGTCATGGCTTCTACAAGTACTGAGGAGTGTCTTCCGATCGTCGGCGACGCCGCGTATCGCGACGACCGCGACCACCCGGTGGACGCGGGGCGGATCGAGTCGGCGGTACGGTCGATGCTGGTGGAACTCGGTGAGGACCCCACGCGCGAGGGTCTCGCCAGCACACCTGAACGTGTGGCCAAGGCCTTTCGCTTTCTGACCAGTGGCTACGAGCAGGACATCGACGCCGTCATCAACAACGCGTTGTTCACGGTCGACTACAGCGAGATGGTCATCGTCAAGGACATCGACTTTTACAGTCTGTGCGAGCATCATCTGCTACCGTTCTTTGGCCGGTGTCACGTGGCCTACCTGCCGCGCGACAAGGTCATCGGGTTGAGCAAGCTCCCGCGGATCGTCGAGGTCTTCAGCCGACGACTCCAGGTGCAGGAGCGGCTCACAAACCAGATCGCCGAGACCATCGTCGACAAGTTGAATCCGCTTGGGGTGGCGGTGGTGATTGAAGCGTCGCATTTGTGCATGCGGATGCGGGGCGTCCAGAAGCAGAACTCGACCGCGATGACCAGCGCCATGCGCGGGGTCTTTCGGAGCGACGCGCGCACGCGCATGGAGTTTCTGGACCTGCTGCGTCCCGGCAGCAGCGGCGCCGCGGTGTTGCGAGGTGGCGCGGAGTTCGAGATCGATGACGACTTGGTCTAGTTTGCGCCTGGTGACCGCCGGCCTGATGCTCGGGGTGGCGACTGTGTCGTCAGCGCAATCGCAGCGGATCGAACCGGCGGAAGTGCGCTGTCCCTCCGTGCTGGGTGTAGGGGTCGACACGGGCCGCACCTACTGCGACGTGCTGATCGGCACGGAAGTGGCCGACGGCATCATCGTGGTGATCCCTGCGCATCGCGGTCCGGCGGTGGTGACGTTCAATCTTCATGGTCGCCACACCTATTCCGAGGACGAAGTGTCCAGGGGGCGTGGTTACGCGCGGTATCT
>Ga0066376_10003027_pt1 | contig 15349 bp, 12 predicted proteins | sample Knorr_S15_td_Bot_FD_77009 | JGI IMG/M metagenome (GOLD analysis project Ga0066376, IMG submission 77009) | Marine microbial communities from Southern Atlantic Ocean transect - Knorr_S15_td_Bottom_ad_5009_LV_A | ecosystem: Environmental > Aquatic > Marine > Oceanic | place: Southern Atlantic... | reverse complement strand
GCTGATCGAGGGCTTAACCAGAAGTTAAGGCAAACTCGGGAATAATCCTCATAACGGGCGCCTCTCTGCTTTTAAACCCGGGGCGCCCGTGAGCCCAAATGCCACGAGGATGAAGTGCCATGGGGATATTCGAGAATCGCGGCCTGGATCGCCCTGCCCGGCTCACTGATTTCTGTCGCGCAATCAATGGTGCCGATGTCGATCAGGCTCATGAGATGGGGAAGGTTGAGCTCGCCCAGTACCTCTATTTCCTATTCACGCGACGGCAGACCGATCTGGTTGACCCGGGCGAAAAGATCGGGCGCAAAGAGGGGTTCCACATCGCTGTTGTCGAGGTCTTCGACACGGAACGCGCGCGCCGTGGGGGTGTCGAAATCCGGCAAGGGCGCCGAGCCGACGATTTTGTAACGCCCGTTTAAAATCATATTGTCACGCCGGTCGAATTCTTCTTCACCGGTACTTACTGCTTCCGCCTGAATGGCCAACTAGTTCTCCTCTTGCGGCCATGATTCGGCCAATCTTATGGAGGGTATAGCAGCCAATTTGGTAAGAGATGATTAACGCGCAGCGATTAGGACTCCGCGTCCCGTAGCGCCTGCCAGACGCGCATCGGCGTGACCGGCATGTCCAGATCGGTGACGCCGCGCCTGGCAAGGGCGTCGAGCACTGCGTTCATAATAGCGGGCGGCGCGCCGATCGTGCCGCCTTCGCCCGCCCCTTTTATGCCGAGCGGATTGTTCAGGCAGGGCGACGGATTGCTTTCTAGAACCAGGCGCTGCGCCATGCTGTCGGCGCGGGGCAGGGCATAGTCCATGAATGAGCCGGTCAAAAGCTGACCGCTATGGGGATCGTAGACAGTCTGCTCCAGCATGGCCTGGCCGAGGCCCTGGGCGATCGCGCCATGGACCTGGCCCTCGACCAGCAGCGGATTGACCAGCTGGCCGAAATCATCGACCGCCGTATAATCCATCAACTCGACCACGCCGGTATCCGGATCGATTTCGACCTCGGCCACATGGCACCCGTTGGGGAAGCTGTCGTCCTTGGCATGGTAGGTCAGCGCCGCCGTCAATTCGCCGCGAAGCTCGCTGGGCAGGGCCTCGCCGGTCTCCCCCGCCGCGCTCTCCCCGGCCATGGCGGCGGCGACCTCGAACAGACTGATCGAGGCATCGCTGTTTTGTCGGCTGAAGACACCGTTGTCATAGGCAATCTCCTGGCTTGCCGCCTGGAGAAGATGCCCCGCCGCCCGGCGTCCGCTCTCGATGATCTTCTCGCTCGCCTCGGCCAGGCCGGAACCCACCATCTGCATTGAGCGCGATCCGAAGCTGCCGACGCCGGACTGGACAGTGTCCGTATCGCCCCAGGTAATGCGGATGCTGGAGAAGGGGACGCCGAGTTGCTGGCTGAGAACCTGTGCGAAGCTGGTGGCGTGGCCCTGGCCGTTCGACTGGGAGCCGGCATACCCGTCGACTGTGCCGTCGCTATTGACCCGCACCTGGACGAATTCCAGGGGCGGCCCTCCGGCGTCCTCGATGTAATAGGCCAGGCCGATACCGCGCAGCCGGCCTCGTCCGTCGGCCTGCTCACGGCGCTCGGCGATGCTGTCCCAGCGAGCCTGCGCCAGCGCCTTGTCCATGGTCTCGGCGAAGGCGCCGCTGTCGTAGACGGCGCCCGTGGGCGTGGCATAGGGCATGGCCTCCGGGGTAATGAAATTGCGCCGCCGCAGCGTTACGGCATCGATGCCGGTTACCAATGCGGCCTTGTCGATCAGGCGCTCGATGAGATAGATCGCCTCGGCCCGGCCGATGCCGCGATAGGCATGCAGCGATGGGGTGTTGGTGAAGGCGCCCTGGAGCCGGGCATGAATATGAGGAATGGCGTAGACGCCAGGCAGAATGCGCGTGAAGTGGAAAATCGGCACATAGATCGCGCTCGGCGCGATGTGCGCTCCGATATTGAGAATGGAGGAGACCCGTAGCGCTAAGAAGCGCCCTTCCCCATCGAGCGCCATCTCCCCGCAATCAATGTGATCGCGGGCCTGCAGGTCGGCGAGAAAATGTTCGCTTCGCGTGCCCGTCCATTTGACCGGACGGCCGAGCCGGCGCGCCGCCCAGACCACCAGAGCGCCCTCGGGATAGAGGAACCCCTTGCCGCCGAAGCCGCCGCCCACATCGTTCGTTACCACGCGAATGCGGTCCGTCTCGACGCCGAGAACCTCGGCCAGGGTCTCCTGCTGGCGGTGCACGCCTTGGGACCCGGCATGGAGCGTGAAGCGCTCCGTCTCGACGTCGTAATCGCCGATCACCGCCCTCGGCTCGATATAGTTGATGACCAGCCGGTTGTTGACGACCTCGATGGGGACGGTCCAGGCGGCGCGCTCGAAGGCGGCGTCGACGGCCTCCGCATCGCCGGTCTGCCAATCGAAAATCCGATTGCCCGGCGCCTCGACACGGATCAGCGGAGCCCCCGGCTCCAGGGCCTCGCGCGCATGGCAAACCGCCGCCAAGGGGTGGTAGTCGACGGCCACCGCCTCGGCCCCGTCTAGCGCCTGGGCTCGGGTCTCGGCAATCACCACGGCCACCGGCTCGCCCCCATAACGCACGCGATCCTCAGCCAGCAGCGGATAGGGCGGATCGGGCATGGCGCTGCCGTCGCGGTTTTTGAATTCGAAACCCGGCGAGCGTACATGGGAAGGAATACCGGCGACGCCGTCGGCAGCCAGGTCGGCCGCGGTGAGAACGCAGAGCACGCCGGGCACGGCAGCGGCGGCGGTTGGGTCGATGGCAATTAGACGGGCATGGGCATGGGGCGAGCGGAGCACGACCATATAGGCTTGATTTGCAAGATTGATGTCGTCTGTAAAACGCCCGCGACCGGTCACCAGGGGGACGTCCTCCATACGGCGCACAGGCTGGCCGATAGCGTAACTCATAACCGAAACTCCTCTCTCCCTATGACCCGCTGTTCATCGGTGAGAAGCAGAGCACAGGCCAGGGACAATTTCCATAGATGTCACGGGCTTGTCTCCGGGTCGCGATATTGGTAGGTTTTACAATTGAGTTCATACAAATTCACATTTCTAGTATATTGATAACGTTGTTCTTTACCTAGAATTCAGAGGCTCTTGATACCGGCTCGCTCAAAACGAATCACCCGCTTTTTCGCGGGTCAAGCGAGTGAAATGTTTCTGGCTGGGGGAACACGTGACGGTATCAACTCTACGAGATCGTTTGGGCGGAAGGCTTGGTGTTCGCCTTTTAATTGTGGTGCTCCTCAGCGTCATCGCCATTGAAACCGCTATTCTAATTCCATCCTATCTCGGCTATCAACGCGAGCTTCAGGATCGTCTCGAGCATGTCGGGCGGGCTATCGTGGTCACGGCGCTCAAACCACGAAATCACGAGAGCGATGAAGACCGCTTGAATTATGCGCGGCTGGCGGCGCGCTTTTCCGAGCTTTCCGGCGGCTCTCTTTACCGTCTTGATGGCAGTCTGATCGGGCATTTCGGAGAGAAGCCGGACCTATCGCCCGATGACGCAAACGGCCGCCCGATGCTCGCCCGAATAACCGGCAACGGGAAAAACCTGGATGTCGTCTGGTCGGCGGCCGAGCTGGATCTGCCGGTGACCGTCGTCGGTCGCATGGACGCCGCATGGATCGAGCCTGAGTTGAATGCATTCGTCTGGCGGATCGCCATGCTGTCTCTGTTGATCACGGTCTTCGCCGGCAGCGTGGTCATGGTAATTTTCAATCGCGTGGTCCTGCGGCGCATTTTACGCCTTCGCCGAAGAATGGCGGTGGCTAGCGAGGACGCAGAGGCGGCGGTGGCAACGATTACCCAGACGCCGTCGCGGGACGAGCTCGACGATCTCGCCCAGGAATTTAACGGCATGATCGAGCGGATTGCCCAGGACATTGCCGAGCACAAGTTAGACATTGACGCCTTGAAAAGCTCGCAAAGGCGAGTCGAGAAGCGCACCAAAGACCTTGAGCAAGCCAATATCCAATTGCAAAGGCAGTTTGACGAGACCAAGCATGCCGAAGAGTCGCTGCGTAAGAGTGAGGAGAATTTCCGGGCTATCTTCGAGCATTCTCCCGCTGCCGTGTACCTAAAAGATGTCGACGGTAAGTATCTATTAGTGAACAGCACCTTCACAAAATTTTATGGCCCGACACAGGAAGAGGCGCTTGGTAAGACCTTTGCCGAGCTGTTCCCCACTGAAGTCTCTAACACCCACGATATTCGCGATGACGAAGTCTTGAAAAAGCGCACGGAAATTCAATGGGAGAGGGTTAATCAACATGTGGATGGCTTAAACCATCCCACCTGGGTTCTAAAGTTCCCGATTTTCGACATCAACGGTGAGATTACGGCAATCTGCGGAATCAATACGGACATTGCCGAGTGCAAAAGTGCCGAGGGCGAGGTGGTGTCGTCACAGGCCAAGCTGGCGGCAATCCTCGAGATCGCCCCGGAAGGCGTGATTACCATCGACCACAACATGACCATCACCATGTTCAATCTGACCGCGGAGCGCATCTTCGGCTATAGCGCCGAGGAGATCATGGGCCAGCGCTTCGATAGGCTCATGCCCGAGCGTTTCCGTCGCGGCCATGGCGATCTGGTAGAGACCTTTTCGCGATCATCGGAAACCGCCCGCTACATGGACCAGCGCGGCGATATCTACGGTCTGCGCAAGGACGGGACGGAATTTCCCGCGGGGGCGTCAGTCTCAAAACTCATCCTTGGGCCGGACCGGTTCTACACGGTGATGATACGTGACATAACCGCCCAGAAGCGAATTTTGGACGAGCTCATCTCGGCGAAGAACGAGGCTGAGATCGCCAATCTAACCAAGTCGGAATTCCTCGCTTCCATGAGCCACAAATTACGCACGCCCTTGAATGCCATCCTGGGGTTTTCCGATATCATGCGGAATGAATATCTCGGCCCCCTGGGCGCGGATCAGTATTTGGAATATGTCGAAGACATTCACAGCAGCGGCGACCATCTGTTATCCCTGTTGAGCGATCTGCTTGATATCTCGGCCATTGAAGCGGGCAAGATGGCGATCAAGAAACAGGTGCTGAATGTCGAGGAAATTGCCGCGGAAAGTCTGAAAATTATCTCCCTGAATGCGCAGGGAAAAGTTATTTCCCTTGTTTCCTCCATAGCCGGGCAATTACCTGACCTGCTTGCCGACAAGCGATCGATCAAACAGATCCTCATCAATCTGTTGACCAATGCGGTCAAATACACGCCCGAAGGCGGTGAGATTTCCCTGACCGTGGCGGCGACGGAAAGCGAGATAACATTTACCGTCGCGGATAACGGGCAAGGCATTCCACCCGATCAGCTGCCCTATTTGACCGATCCCTTGACCCGCTACGAAAAAGATCCCATGCACGCCAATGAAGGCTGGGGGTTGGGCCTCGCGATCACCCATTCCCTGGTTGGCCTGCACCAGGGCAACATGAAAATTGAGTCAGAAACCGGTGTCGGAACCACAGTGATCGTGACGATCCTGCTTAATACCCCATAATTTACGTCTTTGCCTGGAGCTTCGCCCAGCTGTCGCGTAAGGGCACGATTCGGTTGAAGACGGGTTTTTCCGCTGTTGAGTCGGGGTCGGCCCTGAAATAGCCCAGGCGCTCGAACTGGATCGCCTCGCCCGAGGTAATGGCAGCGATATTGGGCTCGAGGCGGCAATCCTTGAGGACTGTCAGAGAGTCCGGATTGAGATCGTCGATCACGTTGCCGTCAGCGCCGGGCACGGGAACCTTGAAGAGATGATCATAGAGGCGCACTTCCGCGTGCTCCGCATGGGCCGCCGAGACCCAGTGCAGGGTCGCCTTGACCTTGCGTCCGTCGGGCGGGTTGTTGCCGCCACGGGTCTCGGGATCATAGGTGCAGCGCAGCTCCACCACCTCGCCCTGCTCGTTCTTGATCACTTCACGGCAGGTGACGAAATAGGCGTAGCGCAGGCGCACCTCGCGGCCCGGGCTGAGCCGATAGAATTTCTTTGCAGGCTCCTCCATGAAATCGGCGGCCTCGACATAGATCTCGCGGCTAAACGGCACTTGGCGCGATCCCGCCGATGGGTCCTGGGGATTATTGATCGCCTCGAGAGTCTCGCTCTCACCTTCCGGGTAGTTCTCGATCACCAGCTTGAGCGGATCGAGCACCGCCATGCGGCGCTCGGCAACCAGATTAAGCGATTCCCGGGCGCAATATTCCAGCAATGCCATATCGATCAGATTTTCGGACTTGGCGACTCCGATGCGGTTGATGAATTCGCGCAGCGCCGACGCCGGATAGCCGCGCCGGCGCAAGCCAGAAATTGTCGGCATGCGGGGGTCATCCCAGCCCGCCACATGACTCGCCTCGACAAGCTCGATGAGGCGGCGCTTCGACAGCACCGTATAGGCCAGATTAAGCCGGGCGAATTCATACTGCCGGGGCCTGTGAGGGACCGGAAGGTTGTCGACCAGCCAGTCATAGAGCGGGCGGTGATCCTCGAATTCGAGGGTGCAAAGGGAATGGGTGACGCCCTCGATAGCGTCCGACTGGCCATGGGCGAAGTCATAGGTCGGATAGATGTGCCAATCCGATCCGGTGCGTGGATGCTCGGCGTGGAGGATGCGATAGATCACCGGATCACGCAAATTCATGTTGCCCGACGCCATGTCAATCTTGACGCGCAGGGCCCGCGAGCCTTCGGCGAATTCGCCGGCCCGCATGCGTCGGAAAAGATCGAGGCTTTCCGCTATCGGCCGATCCCGATAGGGGCTGTTGCGTCCGGCCTCGGTCAGGGTGCCGCGATAGTCGCGAATTTCTTCCGGCGACAAATCATCCACGTAGGCCAGACCGGCGGAGATCAGATGCTCGGCCCAGCCATACAGGACCTCGAAATTGTCCGAGGCGAAATAGAGATTGTCGCCCCAGTCGAAGCCCAGCCAGCGCACGTCCGCCTGGATGCTGTCGATATACTCATGCTCTTCCTTGGCCGGGTTGGTGTCGTCGAAGCGCAGATTGCAGTGTCCGCCAAATTCATCGGCGACGCCGAAGTTCAGGCACATGGATTTGGCGTGACCGATGTGGAGATAGCCGTTGGGCTCGGGCGGGAAGCGGGTGATGACCGTCTTCTCGCGACCCTCGGCGAGATCGGCGGCGATTATATCGCGGATGAAGTCCTGTCCGGTTTCTTTGGCCTGTCCGGTTTCTTTGGCCTGTCCGGTTTCTTTAGTATCTGTGTCGCTGTCAGTCATGGCGTTCTTGTATGCGAAAGCGTCTCGCGATGGAAGATATAGAGGCCCGAGCCGATCACCAGGCTAGCGCCGATGATGATCCAGCGGTCGGGGATATCGCCCCACACCAGGAAGCCGAGAACCGTCGCCCAGACGATAGAGCTGTATTTGAAGGGCGCGATCAACCCGGCCTCGGCGTGGCGGAAGGCCTCGATTAGAAAATAATGGCCAGTGCCGAGAAGTAACCCCGACAGGGCCAAGAGCCCAAAATCAAGCGGTGACGGCATTCGCCAGCCAAAGGGCAGGGTCAGGAGGCCGGCCACCGTCACCACCAGAGTTGTGAAGCAGAGGATGGCGACTGAAGTCTCAGCGCCCACCGCCTGGTTTGTAATGCGACGCGTGATGATGTCCCTGATCGCCCCCATGAGGGCGCCGGCAACAGGCAGCAAGGCAATGGCCTGCAAGGAACCCGTCCCCGGCCGGACCATGATCACGACTCCCAAAAACCCAATGATAACGGCCGTCCAGCGGCGCCAGCCGACCTGCTCGCCAAGCAGCGGCATGGCCAGCATGGTGAGGAACAGGGGGCCGGCGAAGGCAATGGCAACGATGTCGGCGAGGGGCAGGACGGCGAGGGCGGTGAGATAAAATACAGTCGACAGCATGGTCAGGCCTGCGCGCGCGCCCTGGGCGCCAAGATTGCGAATTTCGAGTACGCGCAGACCGCCCGCCCGCCAGGTGATCAGGGCGATGGGCAGAAAGATGAAAACCCCGCGCAAACTCATGATCTCGCCGATCAAATAATCCGCACTCAACCATTTTACCACGGTGTCATTGAGGGTGACCAGAGCGCTGCCGCCGACCATGCAGGCGATACCCGCGAGCGGCGCCTGGGAGGTGCGGATTTGGTTTCTTTGTTCTGGGGGTTGGGTCATGGGCGGCAGTGATGCTAGATTATTGGCCCTTCATCGCCAAGGAACAAACGCCATGCCCGGCAGCAAACAGCTTATCCGCACCACCTGTCCGCGCGATTGCTATGACGGTTGCGGGATCGTCGCCATCAAACGCGACGGCGTGGTCACCAAACTGCTCGGCGATCCCGATCATCCGGTGGCCCGGGGCGCGTTGTGCGGCAAATGCGCCCTCGCCTACAACGGCGTATTCCGTGATCCGAAAAGCCGCCTGGCCACGCCGCTCAAGCGCAACGGTCCCAAGGGCGAGGGTTGCTTCGAAGCGATTAGCTGGGATCAGGCTATCGAGATCATCGCCGAACGGCTGACCGGCATCGTGGCGAGCAGCGGGCCCGAGACCATTATCAATGCTCATTACACCGGCACCTGTTCGCAGATCGCCGGCCATTTTCCCGATCGATTCTTCAACCGTCTCGGCGCCACCGAGGTCGACCCGGACACCATCTGCAACAAGGCCGGCCATGTGGCGCTCGACTATATCCTCGGCTCGTCCTCCATCGGGTTCGATCCCAGGACTGCAAAGGACGCCGCCTGCATCATGGTCTGGGGCGCCAATCCATCGTCCTCGGCGCCCCACGCCCACAAACACTGGCTGCGTGAATCCCCGGCTCAGGTGATCGTCATCGATCCGGTGCGCCATCCGACGGCCGAAGCCGCCGATCTCTATCTCCAGCCCTTCCCCGGCAGCGACGCGGCCCTGGCCTTCGCCCTGCTCCATGTGTTGAGGCGAGACGGCCTGCTCGATGAGGCTTTCATCGCCGCTCATACTCTGGGTTGGGATGAGGTTGAAGCCACGGTCGAGACCTGCGATCCGGCCTGGGGCGAGGCCGCCACCGGCGTTCCCGCCGCCCTGATCGAACAGGCAGCGCGGCTTTACGGCCAAGGCCCGTCCATGCTGTGGCTCGGCCAGGGGGTGCAACGGCAATATGGCGGCGGCAACATTTTCCGCGCCTGCACCATGCTGCCGGCGGTTACCGGCAATTTTGCCAAGCCCGGCGCCGGCCTCTGCTTCCTCAACGGTTCGGCCTTTCGCGGCAATGACAGCGACTATCTAACGGCGTCCCATCTGCGCAAGCCCGAGGCGCGCACGATCAGCCATATGGAGCTTTCCTCCTACCTCGAAGACTCTGATAAAACCCGCGCCCTGATCTCGTGGAATATCAATGTGGCGGCCTCGGGGCCGGAGCAGGAGCGTCTGCATAAGGCGCTCAAACGTGAAGATCTGTTCACCGTGGTCATCGATCTGTTCGCCACCGACAGCGTCGATTACGCCGACATCGTTCTGCCCGCGGCGAGTTTCCTGGAGTTCGACGATATCGTCCTGCCCTATTTTCATCTCAATGTCTCGGCCCAGGTCGGCGTCGAGGCGCCCCTGGGAGACGCCCTGCCTAACCAGGAGATATTCAGAAAGCTGGCCGCCGCCATGGGCTATGAGGAGCCCGAATTGTTTGAAGAGGATGGCGCCATAATCGAGAGAATCTTGTCGGGTGTCGGCGTTGCCGGCGGTTTCGCGGCGCTCGCCGAAGTCGGCACCATGCCGGTCTTCGAAGAGCCGGTCATGCATTTCGCCGATCTAAAGTTTCCCACCCCGAGCGGCCGTATCGAGATCGCCTGCGAGCGCGCCGAAGGCCACGGCCTGGCGCGCGTGCCCACGGCCGACGCCGATGCGAGACCGGATGAGGGCCGCTTGCGGCTGCTGTCTCCAGCCTCGCCCTGGCTGATGAACGACAGCTATGCCAACGATCCCAAGATCACCGAGCAGCTCGGCGAGGCGACCGTCACCCTGCATCCCGACGACGCCGCAGAGCGAGGCCTTGCGGCGGGCGATCAGGTCATGCTTGCCAATCAGACCGGCCGCCTCACCCTGGCCTTGGCGATCAGCGATATGATCCCCATCGGCGTGGCCTTTACGCCTAAGGGGCGCTGGCCCAAGCGCGAAGGCATCCGGGTGAACGTCAATGCACTGAACCCCGGCATCAAGAGCGATATGGGCGAGAGCACCTGCGTTCACGGTGTCGAGGTGACGGTGACGCGGGCCTGACGATGAAAGGTTGTTAAATGAATGAGGCCGGCGACAACGCCTATGATGAGCTGCCCTATCCGAGCGTAGCTCACCGCTATACCCGCCCTGAGCAAGTGGCGGCCATTGCCCGGATATTCGGCATGGAGCCGGCAGGTTTTCGCAAAGCCCGGGTGCTCGAACTCGGCTGCGCAAGCGGCGGCAATCTCATTCCCATGGCCGCGGCCTACCCGGACAGCCGCTTCGTCGGTATCGATCTATCGCAAAAGTAGATTGATGAAGCCCGGAAAGCTGTTGATGGCCTCGGGCTGACAAATATCGAGCTGAAACAGTCCTCGATTACCGATATCGATCACTCTTTCGGAACCTTCGACTACATCATCTGCCATGGGACCTATTCGTGGGTTCCCGAAGAGGTGCGTGACGCGATCATCACCATTTGCAAAGAGAATCTGTCGCCGAACGGCATTGCCTATGTCAGTTACAATACCCTGCCGGGTTGGAATGTGGTCAAAACCATCCGCGATATGATGGTTTATCATAGCCAAAACTTTGGCGATGCCGAGACCAGGCTTCGCGAAGCCCGCCAGATGTTGAATTTCACTATAGAAAACTCAATCGGGGACGATACGCTCTACAGGCAGATGCTTCAGCAAGAGGCCAGACTGGTTAGCGAGAGTGCTGACGGTTATCTCTATCACGACCACCTGGAGCATCATAACGACCCCTGCTACTTCCACGAGTTTATGAGCAAGGCCGTGGATAAAGGCCTGCAATATCTCGGCGATCAAAATTTTCCGGCAATGAATCTTAGCAGCTGTGCCGAACCGGCACGGAGTGTCCTCGCGCAGATGGATGATATCGTGCGCCAGGAACAATATATCGATTTTCTGACCAATCGCCGTTTCCGCCGAACCATGCTCTGCCATGCCGACGTACCTATATCGCGCGATGTCACCAGTGATCGCCTGGAGGGTTCTTCTATCGTTCGCTGCTGGTTCCCAAGGATGGTCTCGATTCTGTCGACCTGAGTGCGGACAAGCCAATTCTATTCATTAATCCGGCAAACAACTCAACCATCACCACCAACAGCCGGGCGATGGCGGGCTTGATGTACGTCCTCGCTGAAAACAAGAGCCACCCTGTTTCCGTCGGCGATCTAGTGGCGGACGTTTACAAGCGTCTTGGGAATGTTCCTGAGGATTTTATCCGCCGGACTTTCCTGGACAACGCAATAGCCTTAATTTTCAGCGAAGGCTTAACCGTTTCTTCCGATGCCGGCTTCCAGCAGAAATCCGTTTCCGACCGTCCGAAGGCCTGGTTCTGCTCGCGGTATGTGGCGCAGTCGCAGGATCTGGTGCCGACCGTCTTGCATGACACCGAGAAGTTAGGCAGCGATCTTCTACTTTTGATTCGATATGTCGACGGCACCAGAACTCATGATGAGATCGCCGAGGCCCTGATGACGCATGTTCTCAGCGGGGAACTGGCCTGCCAACAGAATGGCGTGCCGGTGACCGATGAAGCAGAACTTCGCCCTCTGTTGAAGGGGGTGGTGAAGTCCGGGCTGCAAATTCTTGCCGACAAGGCCTATCTCGTCGATTAGGGGGCCTATCTCGTCGATTAGGGGGCCTATCTCGTCGATTAGGGCGGCTCGTCGATTAGGCAGGCCGGCATTGTCGATTTGTTAACGGGGTGCGGCGTATTCTGTGCCTCAACCTATCCGACATAGGTCATTTTACTCTTTGGCGTCGGATATGTCCTCGAAACGGCAAACCGTTGGTGACAACGGGGCGCAAAGCCACCGGCCTGAAGCAGGATGCACAGGCAGCGGAGTTACCGAAAGGAACGCAGAATGCGCGCATTAACATTTTTTCTCTCCCTGTTTACCTTTGTCATGCTGTCGATTCCGTCCTCGAGTGAATCGACTGCGGGCGTAGAGAAATTGACTCCCAATGCGGAGATCCAGCTCACTCAGACCGACCTGACGGTGCTCCGTCTGGCAAGCGATTTTTCGGTCAATCAGAGCAAAATTTCGGACTTGATCGTCAATGGCCATTTGAGCGACAGGTCAAAAGAATGCTTCATCGTTGTTGAGAAGACTCTTCGCCATGAGGTCATAAGAGTCGTCAGCGCCGCGCGCATCCGCGATCACGATACGGTCCGCGCATTGTTGCCCGCACTTGCTGGGCAGGTGCGCCAGCAGATCCTCATTCTTCTGGAAGCCGATAGCGTGGCTCGCCAATGGGCGTCGGCGCGCAGCAAGTCCCGGGAGATGGCCGAGAGGAGCATGCTTCCCGGCTCTGAGCTGCTTCTCAGCGCCCTCGCCGAAATCGATATCGGCGTGTAACGATATTAGCTGACGGTTGTGGGGAGTTCGTCTCTGCGGCGCGCCATGAAAGCCAGCAGTTCTTCGTCGACCGCCGGATCGATTTCCGGCGCTTCGTAGCGCGCCAGCATGTCGCGCACCCGATCGATGGCGCGGCTGTTGGCGTCTTTCGAGCCCTCGATCTCCCATTGCTCGAAGCTGTTGTTGTCGAGCAGCTCGGGCATGAAAAAAGCCGATTCAAAATTCTCCCTTGTATGGGCGGCGCCGAGGTAGTGGCCGCCGGGGCCGACTTCGCGCACCGCCGCCATGGCGCCGTCGAGATCGTCGAGATCGACCCCTTGGGCAAATTTGTAGTACATCGCCATCTGTTCCTCATCGAGGACGAATTTGGCGAAGCTTGCGCACAGGCCGCCTTCCAGCCAGCCGGCGGCATGGAGCACGAAGTTCGCCCCCGCCAGCAGCACCGAATACATGGTCATGGTCGATTCATAGGCGGCCTGGGCGTCAACCAGCTTGGAGCCCGTGTTCATGCCGCTGGACCGCCAGGGCAGGCGATAGCGCCGCGCCATCTGGCCGACCATATAGTTCATCGTGCAGACTTCGGGCGTACCCGCCATGGGCGCGCCCGACTTCATCGACACCGGCGCAATCCACTGGCCGTAGATCATCGGCGCCCCGGGCCGCACCAGCTGGCCATAGGCGACCCCGGCCAGGGCCTCGGCATTGAGCTGGGCAACAGCACCAACGCTGCTCGCCGGGGTGCTGGCGCCGCCGAGTACGAAGGGCGCTATGATGGTCGCCTGGTTATGGTGGGCATAGACCCTGAGCGCATCGAGCATGGTCTGGTCCCAGAGCAGCGGCGAGTTGCAATTGAGCACCGAGGTCATCACCGTATTGCTCTCGACGAAATCGTCGCCCATGGCGATCTTGGCCATGGTCACGCAGTCCTCGGCCCGCTCGCGCGAGGTGGTCGCGCCCATGAACGGCTTGTCGGAATATTTTAACAGCCCGTAGAGGATATCGAGGTGGCGTGTCGGCACCGGACGGTCGACCGGCTCGCAAATGATGCCGCCGGTGATATGCATATGCGGCGACATATAGGCGAGCTTGATGAAATCATGCAGGTCTTGAAGGGTGGAATAGCGCCGCTGGTTTTCCAGATCGAGTACGAAGGGCGAGCCGTAGGTCGGCACGAACACCGTGTTGCGTCCTCCCACCAGGGCATCGCGCGACCGGTTGCGCGCCGCCATGGGAATGATCTCGGGGGCCTTTGCCACCAGCTCCAGGAGCAGGGCGCGGTCGATGCGCACCCGATGGCCGTCCACATCGGCGCCGGCGGCTTGCCATGTGGCCGGGGCCTGATCGTCGCGAAAATCGATACCAACCTCTTCGAGGATTGCCATGGAGGCGTCGTGAATCAACTCGACGCCGGCCTCATCGAGCACCTCATAGAGGGCAATTTTGCTCACCAGGGTGGGCATCGACACCAGGGGCGTCGCAGTGCGCAGCTTGCGCCGCGCCGCCCTGCCGCCTAAGCGCTTGGTTGCCTTATTCATCGCATCACCCCGTTGGGAAGGTTTCCATCGCGTGCACATCGATTTACGCTGTCGTCAAAGCAACTGTACGAATCGAGCAAGGTCCGAGTCCATAGGAAAGACACAGCCATGAGCGACGGAACCGACACCGATCACGCGAGGGCGCTGCATGACGAGGCCCTGGTGTGGGATAGCCATGCCGGGTTCGAGCCCGAGCCCGATGCCGACCTCGGCCAGCTTGAGCGGTGGCGCGCATCGGGCGTCAATTTCCTGTCGATCAACGTCTCCTATGACCGCAGGCCGTGGCAAAGCGCCTATCGCGCCCTGTCGGCCTATCGCACCTGGCTGTTTGCCCATGGCGATGATTACGCGCTTATCTCAACGATTGACGAGCTGTCTGCCGCCAAGGCCGACGGCAAGCTCGCCTGTGCTTTCGATATCGAGGGCATGACCGCCCTGGATGGCGACGCCGGCATGGTCGAGGTTTTCTACCGGCTCGGCGTACGTCAGATGCTGATCGCCTACAATCTCAACAACGCAGCCGGCGGTGGCTGTCATGACGACGACTCGGGCCTGACCGCCTTCGGCCGCGAGGTGATCGCGGAAATGAACCGCGTCGGCATGGTGCTGGATCTGTCTCATACGGGCGCGCGCACCACCCTGGACGCCATGGCGGCCTCGAGCGCGCCGGTGATCTTTTCCCATTCCAATGCGCGCAAACTTTGCGATCACGAGCGCAATATCACCGATGAGCAGATTGTCGCCTGCGCCGCCACCGGCGGCATGGTCGGGGTCACCGGGATCGGCCTGTTTCTCGGACCGGGCGGCGCTACGGTGGACAATCTGATGCTCCACATCGACCATATGTGCGACCTCATCGGGCCGGCGCAGGTCGGCATCAGCCTCGATTATTCCTTCAATACTGAGGGCTTTGATCTCGATCTCGGCGAGGCCTTCTGGCCGGCGCGGCAATATGCCGACAAAAGCAATATCGGCTTCATGGCGCCCGAGTCCTATCCGCAAATCACCGAAGCGCTTCTGGCGCGAGGGCATAGCGACGGTGAGGTCCGCGGCATTCTCGGCGGAAACTTTCTGCGTATCGCGGGCTCTCTTTGGTCGTCGCTCTAGTGGATTGAGCGGAACAAAGGAGTCCGATTTGGGATTCCTATATGCTCTGTTGTGTGCGATTCAATGTGATGCGCACAGGAATATCCTTCACCGTCTCCGCCGAAGATCGCTCTCGACT
>Ga0066376_10003026_pt1 | contig 15353 bp, 8 predicted proteins | sample Knorr_S15_td_Bot_FD_77009 | JGI IMG/M metagenome (GOLD analysis project Ga0066376, IMG submission 77009) | Marine microbial communities from Southern Atlantic Ocean transect - Knorr_S15_td_Bottom_ad_5009_LV_A | ecosystem: Environmental > Aquatic > Marine > Oceanic | place: Southern Atlantic... | reverse complement strand
TATGGTCGTGACACCGATGCCAAAGCCAACTGTGCTAAATACTGTCGAGCCCACGAATATGGTTATCGCAGCGAAAACAAGCTCTACAATGGTCAGCATGTGGCTTGCTGCGAACCAATCGGGTCTCGATTGAAATAGCCTTCAATCACAATTCATACCTTAGTTGGATTACCCCGATCATTGCAAAATTTACCGGAGATAAAGACGACGGCTAAGCCTTACGGCACTGCCTGACCTGCCATGATTCCGGTGCACCTTTCGCTATCCACAGCCACCTGACCGTTGACCAGCACGTAAGGAATACCGGCGGGGAACTGGGTTGGATCATCATAGGTAGCGTTATCTATGATGCGGTCTGGGTCGAACACCACTACGTCGGCGAAGTTGCCAACCTTAATGAGTCCCCTGCCCTTCAGTCCAAAGCGCTTTGCCGGGTTGTCCGTCACTCGCTGGACCATCTCCTCCAACGTCATGACGTCGAACTGGCGACGTAGTCGACCCAAGAATCTGGGGAAGCAGCCGTACGCACGAGGGTGCGGGATTCCGCCCACGTGAATAGAGTCGCTTCCGACCATATAGTCCGGCCTGGACAGTAGGTCAACGCAGTCTCGGCTGATCTGGCGCCACACAGCCACGCTGTCCGGCGGCGCACCTCGATAGCCGACCTGCAGCTCCTCCTCCACCAGAAGGTCGAACAGGGTCTCTTCCAGCGAAACGCCGCGATCTCCTGCGATGTCTTTCAGGCTCATGCCTTCCAAGTGGGGGTTCTTGGGAAGGTGTGTGAAGACTGCCGTATCGATGTCCGTCTTCTGCTGCTGCATGAATTCGATCATTCGACGACGCTCACTGGGGTCACGCAGACGATCGAGCAGAGCGTCCGGCCCGCCGTCGCTGGTGTCCGGTGGCAGGTAGCGTACGGGAAAGCTGCTGCCGGTGGGATAGGGGTAAAGCTCCAGAGTGCAGTCCACGCCCTCAGCCTTGGCCTCATCGATCAGCGCCATTCGCTCGGCCACTCGCCCTATGTAATCAGGCGAAGTCCGGAAGTGCGAGAAGTGGACCTTTACGCCAGATTGCCTGCCAATCTCCAGGGCCTCAGGCACGCCGCCACCGCCAAATCCTCGGTCGGTGTTAACGTCGCGCAGGTGGGTGATGTAAACGCCGTCGTACTCCTTCACCACCTTGCACAGCTCGATCAGCTCCTCAGTGTTGCTCCAGGCGTTGGGCAGGTACGACATGCCTGTAGACAAGCCTACGGCACCCTGCTCCATGCCCTCCCTGATGATCTGCTTGGCCTTCTCCAGCGGCTCGCCCACCAGAGGCTTATCCATGAAGCCTACGCTCTCCAGACGCACCGCGCCGTGCGGCACAGGATACGCCGTATTAATGGCAACCTTCTTGTGATAATGCGACCGGAACGCCGAGACACTGCTCATGTCCAGGCCCTCAGGAGGCTCGCCGAGAAGACCTGCCAGGTAACGGCTATTGGCCTTGTAGTTCTCCGGCGAGAGCGGCGCGAACGACAGGCCGTCCTGCCCAAGTATCTCGGTTGTTACCCCTTGTCGCAGGCCGTCGGCATGCTGTGGGTCTGTTAACAGCACGGCGTCGGAGTGTGCATGGGCGTCTATGAAGCCAGGTGACACCGTGAGGCCCGTGGCATCAACTACCCGTCTGGTCTCGGCCTGCGACAGGTCTCCAATGGCGTCGATTTTCTCTCCCTCAATGCCGATGTCAGCCCGATAGCCAGGCGCACCAGAACCATCAACGACGGTACCGCCCAGAATAACAACGTCGAACATTTCAAACTCCTGTTTTGAATGGGTGGGTAAGCGCGGGGAGTATAGCATAGGGCAGTATAAAGCTTGGTTCCAATTGACATGAGCCGCTCGGATTACGTAGGTTGTGCGAGTTATTCGAAACACAGTTTTGGAGAATGCTCAATATGCCGATAGTTGACCATGACAGCGCACCAGAGGTCCCGTGGCGGCCCAACTACCGCAAGTGGGCCATCACTCAGGAGGGCGACGGCACAACCAGTAGCAACGTCTCGCACAGCACTGTCGGCGTTGGCACAGGAGCGCCGCTGCATACGCACGAGGCCGACGAGATCATCGTTGTGCTGCACGGAACGCTGAGGGCGCGATTAGGAGACAATGTCGTCGATGTGACCGCCAACCAGACGATGGTCATACCGCCTAACGTTCCGCACGGCTTCACTAACGAGGGCACAGAAGACGTCAATATCTTGACGTTTTTCCCGGTGCAACGCCCGTTCGACGGCACCACGTTCCTGGAAGGCGAGCCGCCGGGTAAGGACTAGTTGCCTCTAGTTGCCGATCAACTCGAACATCTGCTGGTTGTCTGGGGTGAGCCGTTCGATGGGGATTGGACCGAAGGGCTGGCCAGGCGGTGCCCACTGGATTTCGAAATCCGACGGCGCAAACTCGGAAAAGTACTCTAGCCTTATGCGCCAGGAACCTTCGGTTAGCCTGAACACAAACTCAGACTCCCCCTGCGTGTCGGCGCGAAGGGCACCATCTATGTACAGCTTCAGGTCGCCAAAAGCCTTGACCGAGAAGCCGTACTCGCCATCTTCGGGCACATCCAATTTCCCTCCCCAGACCGCATAGTAGGGCTCAGTCAACACCGGGTAGTACCAGAAAGTGTTGGCCATAGGCGTAACTCGCATTGCATCCGCCGACTCTTCTTCCTGACGCTCGTCCCCCTTGAAGAACCTGCCTGACAGGCCTACCGGCCGCACATCGCCGTGGTACAGGTTGGCAGCAGGAATGGGAGTCAACTCACCCCCAGGCGTCTGCCAGAGTAGCCGCAGCGTCTCAGACCGATTTTCCACGCGACCCGTAAGCCTTATCGTGTGGAGACCCACCGCAGGCCTTAATCTCACCTCTGGAGACCCACTGGCAAGGATCAGTCGGTCATCCAGAAACACCTGCGCGTCGGTGTCGCCATCCAGCGCCAAGGCATACTCTCCAGACAGGGGAATATGCAGCGTGCCATCCCACTCCAGATCGAAGGGGATCTGGTCCTGCGACGCTTCCAGCACCCAGGCGCTGACCGCCTCCAGCCGGATGGACTCTTCAACCAGCCCGTCCGAATACGTCCGCGTTTCGACCAACCCCTTTGCGTTATTCAGCCTCGCTCGACTGATGATGGCGGAGTAGAGCATGGCGTCGCCACCGGCAGGCGGACGATACTCACGGAACTCGCCATTGGGGTAGTAGGCCTTGAGCAGTTCGTAGAATCCAGCTTCACGAGGCTCCAGGTATATGGCAGCGCCGTGCCAGATCTGGTCCGGGTCCAGAGGTATGTTCTGCGGCGCGGAGATCGTGTCCAGCCGTGGCCTGTCCGCCAGCAGATGAGCCGTCAGGCCGAACTGGAACTGAGGCGAGACCAGCAGGCTGTACCCCCTGCTCTGCTGCAACTCCATGTCGGCAGCCATGAGGGTCTCATCTGTGGAAAATGACGCGTAGACGTCTGGATGATTGGCCTGCCGACCAAAGTAGGTACTGATATTTGAATAGGCGATAACAGCCAGCAGAACTGCCACAAAGACCGGCGTGTAGCGGCGGACACTCGCCCACGGCGCTCCTCGACCCGCAACCCAGAGGGAGCTCACGGCTACGGCGATCAGAGCAGCCACCGCCGGAATAGCCGTTATCGAGCGCAACGACTGCGGGGCCTCCCAGGGAACGGTGATGACGCCGGGCATCAACATGAGCAGCACCCAGAAGGGCAGTATGATCAGCGACGCGTTGCGCCATCGGGTGAATGCTATTGCAGCGCCCAGAATAAGCAGAGCCCCGGATAGGAAGTCCAACATCGGCGCCAATGGGAGGTTATGGCGAGGGTTAGGGTCTCCCTTCAGGTGGAACATCGCCAGGTGTTTGCCGAGACTGGTCTGCATCTGGTCCAGCGAATCGCCCAGGGTCCTGTCGGTGAAAATGGAGGTCGCTTTAGTGCGGTCGAAGAAGTCCTCCGAGTCGACAATGGCCGACTGCACAACAGGCGCGGCCACAAACAGGGCGGCCAAAACCATGAAAACGATGTTCGCCAGCAGCCTGCGCCGTCCATTGCCATTGAAAAGCAGAGCATGCAGTAGCACCAGGCCGACGACCAGCGGGAACAGGCGAAACGATGCGTAGAACCACATGCCCAGTCCCATCACGCCGCCTGCCAAAACAAAGTCCGATCGCCTGCCCAGGTTGATCGCCTTGAACGTCAGGTAGGCCGTCAGGGCAGCGAACAGCGGCGCAGTGATGCCGTGCATGCCTATGCGGCTCCAGTTGATGTCCCATCTCATTACTGCTGTGAGAAATGCAGCTATCAGCCCAACCGTTGTGCCAAGCATGGTCCTGCCCATGAAAAACATAGCAGCTACACCTGCAATACCAAACGCCACAGACACGATCCTGGAAGTTGTGATCGATATCCCCGCCAGGTCGATAACAAGGGCTATGGGCATCAGGAAAAGGCTGGGGAGATTGGTGGAGCGTACGAATACCAGCGCGTCGCCAGGGTTGGACCTTATATCAGCCGCGCGCCTGATGTTGTCGGCCTCGTCGAACCAGAGTCCTGCCGGCAGACCGTCCAGGTTGTATAGCCGCAGCAGCGCGGCCAGCAGAAGAATCGCCGACAGAGCCAGCCAGGGCATCGCCGACCTATAAGAAAACGATATCTCGGCGCCCTCGCGAATCTTCGATACTACTGAACAGATCCTTCCGTCGAACATCAGCGCAGAGGCCGTGGCCAGCGGGACAGATATGCCGAAGAACCACCAGGCCAGCGCGTTGGGTGGGCCCTGGGGAAACAGGAACAGGCTTGATGCCATGAGCGTTAGTGCCAAGACCAGCAAGGCTATGGCTACCCGTCGCTGTCGGCGTCCACCTGCGGAAGGCAACTGAGACGAGGCCGGAGTCGACGAAGCGGACCGATCGGAATGGCTTCCCGACAATCGAGTTACGCCTGTCACGCCGGTTACAAAAGAGCTATTGGAAACCGCCGTTGTAACAGCGACCACCGCCACCAAGTAAGGGGTGATGGCCCACAAGACGTGTCCGTTCACAAGCAAGGCCTGTCCCAAGACGGCCAGCGCCAGCGCCGACAGCAGCAGCACTAGCCTTGTAGCTCCTGCCACGCGTTGCCGTGCTTCCTGGGCCGCGCCATCCTCGGTTGAGGGGGCGGCGCTGGTAGGGTCTTGGGGTGATTGGCTGCTCATGGACTCCGTTCTCTCGAGTCGACTGCGGCTGATTTCAGAACCGTTTGAAGGGTTCACCAATATTCTGAATGGCCGACATAATTGTATTTAGTCGATGAGGCACGGGAAGTAAACAGATATAGAGGTTATGTACCAGATGTTTGCCTGACAGAGCCGAGGCATAGCAGGGATATTCGTAGACCTGACACAGCTGGATTCCTAGTCCGGTGATTCGGTCAGCAGCACGCCAGATTCGTACAGGGCGTCGATCTCCTGGTCGCTATAGCCAACGCCCATCAGGGCCTCGCGATTGTGCTCGCCCAGAAGAGGCGTGCGCCTTCCTTCCAGTGGAGCCGTGTCGAGGAGACGGGTCGTATTGCAGGCGTACTTCATGAGTCCGTATTCGGGGTGCGGGAACTCCTGGATCATTCCCAACTTAATGAAATTTTCCTCGTTGAAGTACTCAACGTTATAACGCTCGGTAACCTCCGAACACAGCACGTTGGCTGCTTTTAGCTTCGTCAGCCACTGGTCGGCTGCCCCCTGCCCAAACATGCTTTGCAACTCCTTAGCGAGATCATCATCGTTATTGGCTCGGTCCTGCTCTGACTTGAAACGGCTGTCAGTAACCAGGTCTACCCGACCGGTGGCAGCGCACAGCCTTACCCACTCATCCTGGCTTTCGGCAATGACGTAGATCCAGCCTGCAGCGGTCTCGTACAGTCGATGAAGCGCGTTAAGACCGTATTGGCCTTTGTCCGCGATAGGGGAAGGCTGCTTGCCCTCATATTGCATGAAGTCGTCTCCACGCATAAGTGTGCCCGCATTAAGCAGGTTGCAGTCCACCTTCTGCGCGACGCCTGTGCGCTTGCGAGCAAACAGTGCCATGATGGCTCCCAAAGCCGTCAGCCCTCCTGAGGTGTAGTCCGTCGGGGCCAGCTGCGAGAGAAATACCGGCTGGTTATCCCTGCCTCCCTGCGCTCTCTGAAGGCCCATCCAGCCTTGCGCAAGAGGATCGACTCCAGGGCGATGCGAGTAGGGGCCGGTCCAGCCAAACGCCGTCGAGTGCGCTGCTATCAGACCAGGATTAAGCTCCTGCATTACGTCCGCACCAAGTCCCATACGGTCGGTTGCGCCGGGTCGCATATTCGCCAGGATGATGTCTGACTGGGCGGCCAGCTTTTGAGCCGCCTCCCGGCCTTCCGGCGTCTTGGTATCAATGGCCAAGGAGCGTTTGTTGGAGTTCAAGTGGAGAAAATATGACATGGCGGCCGGTCGAGATATGTCGCCAAAATGGGACTCCAGCTTGAATATATCTGCGCCCAAGTCTGCCAGGCACTTGCCGGCGGCTGGCCCCGCTATGACATTGGTCATTTCCAGGACCTTCACGCCATCCAGAGGCGGCACCTCAAGAATTTTGTCGATCTTCTTCGACTCTGGCTCCGGCAGCAGCGCAATTTCAGCCAAGACGGCGTCAGTGTGCTGACCCAAAACAGGCCGTGGCCCAGCTACGACACCCGGCGTTTCAGTAAACTTGATCGGCACGTTCATCACCGTGATGTGCCCTAGTTTGGGGTCTTCCAGCTCCGACAGCATGTCGTTGGCAATCACCTGCTGATTGCTAAGCGACTCCTCTGTAAAGCAGGCCCGAGCATAAGGAACGTCCGCAGCTTCGAAGATCTCTTCCCACTCATGACAGGGTCTGGTCTTTAAGACGCCTGCCACTATGTCGAATAGCTCCTGGCGTGCCTCCTCGCTCTCTGGACGCCGTCCGTCGCCATAACGAGGGTCGGTCATTACCTCGGCGATGCCCATGACGGCAGCCGCCAGGTCCACGAAGCCGCCATGAATGCAGCCAAGCTGAATCCATCTAGTGTCTGAGCACTCGAAAACGCTGTAGAACGGCCCGCCGCCCGCAGGTGTCGGCTGAAACGGCCTTGGTTCCAATTTTTCAGCTACCACTTTGGGAGAGAACATCAGCGCCCCCGCCATCAGCGATGTCTCAACTTTGCGGCCCCTGCCGGTCTTCTCTCTGGCCAGCAGCGACGCCACGATTCCCTGCCCCGCCAGGATGGCAGAGCCAACGGTGGGTACAGGGTGCGCCACCTGCACCGGGCCTTCGCGGAACCCGGGTTGGCTGGACTGTATGCCCATCTGTGCCATTACAAGATCGTCGTGAGGAGGTTCGTCTTTTAGGTCGCCCAGCATTCCGTAGGCAGTGATGGAGCAGTGGACCAGCCTGGGATTCAGGGCCTGAAACTCCCTGTAATCAACCAGCTGTTGGTAATCAGAAGAAGGAGCGAAGTCCTCAATCAGAACGTCGACCATTCCGATTAGCTTGAGAAGCGCAGGGCGATGCTGGCGGATATCCAGCGAAACGCTCTCCTTGGCACGGTCCCAGATCGCAAAGGCCGCCGATGAGCGATCATTATCTGCGTCCGGCTGCTCCAGTCGAATCACCCGAGCGCCGTTATCGCGCAATAACATGGATGCCATAGCCCCGGCCTTACCTTGGGTGAGATCCAGAACCGTGATGTCTTGAAGGGCGCTAACCATAAAGTTCTACTTTATCTTCAGTCTTTTATGTGCGTAAGCCGGTATGGTCGGTTATCGCGGGGCCTTCGTATGTGTTGTCCAGAGCCTGATTTCAGCCAAGGCCGCTGTGCCATGCCGTCCGCGTTAAAGGTTGATTAAATGCGGCTGCGATTGTAGCACGTTTCAGGGCAACTTTTGGCGCCCCGTGAGTTGCCACCTTAATACGCCACGCGGGCGGTAGATTTGACAAGAATGGCATAAAATCGGACAATCAACCCGACTCAGTGCGGCGCACCTAAATAGCCGCGCCGCCTTAATTGCTACAACTGCTGCGTATTACCAGTACACATTTACGGGAGGTCCTTCGTGACTATTACCTCTACTACTACCACCTCGCAAAATTGGACACGGGACATGATAGATGTTGCCGGGACCACTATCGAGGTTGTAAAGGGCGGCAGCGGCGAGCCATTGCTGATCCTGCACGGAGAGCTTGGCAACCATGGGTGGCTGAACTACCACGAGGGCCTGTCACAAAACAGTTCGCTGTTCGTTCCATCGCACCCCGGCTTTGGGGCGTCTCCTCGTCTAGATTGGATCATGAATATGCGCGACCTCGCCGGGTGGTATCTGCGAGCGCTGGACGAGATGAACATTGGCCCAATAAACGTAATCGGCCACTCTCTTGGTGGTTGGCTGGCGGCGGAAATGGCGACTATGGACCCCCAACAGTTCAAGAAGATGGTTCTGGTTGGTCCCGCCGGCATTAAGCCTCCGGAGGGGGAAATATTCGATATGTTCCTGGTTATAGCCAAGGAGTATATGGAAGAGTGCTTGTTGGACGCCGAGGGTTCAGCAGAATTCCACCAGATCTTTCAGGAAGAGCCGACACCAGAGCATGTAGAATTGCTAGAGGTTGCCCGCGAAGAGGCCTGCCGCCTGAGCTGGAAGCCCTATATGTACTATCCAGGCCTGCCTCACCTGCTAGGCCGGATTAAGAGCCTGCCGACCATGATTGTTTGTGGACGCCAAGATAGCGTCGTTCCGCTAAGCGCAGCGGAGGTCTACAATCAGTCAATTCAGGGCTCTGAACTCGCCATAATAGACAACTGTGGGCACCTGCCCGAGATCGAAAAACCGGAAGAGTTTACAACGTTGGTCCAAAAATTCCTGGGTAATTAGGGCAAAATGAGCCTGGTTGCCCCGTTAAGGTCTTACGCTGAGGGCCCAAAGCGGTTAAAATAGGTCGCGATAAAAAAGGTATGAAAACTAGGGAGCATCGAACAAATGCCAAGTACTAACGGAAGTTCCGTCACCACTGTTACTAGCGTGGCGCTTACGTCCCAGATGAGTAGCGAGTCAATTTCGCTGCCGGATTACGATAAGGCCAGGTTAGAAGATATCGGATTTTTGACGGCCATGACGCTGACACTGATGGGAAACTACGCCCAGACGGGCCACTTCGGAGGGCCTTTGGCGTACACACCCTACACAGTGGCATCCCATCTTGTTGGGCCAGAACTCGGGGGCCTGAAATTCGACTACCGCAAGCCCAAGCATCCATATGCGGACAAGTTCATGTTGGCTGGCGGCCATAACGCGCCAGTGACGTACGCGCTCTGGATAATCATGGGCGAAGCCTTGGCGCGGAAGTACGACCAGACCGGCGACGAGCGATACAAGGTAGACCCCAAAGTCGCAATGCTTTCCATAGATGTGCTGGGATTTCGGAGAGGCCAGGCATCTTTGGATACAATGTTGAAGGACAACGACCTGGAAGGCCACCCTATAATGGCGCAGGCCAAGCTGAGAGGCATACGAGCCCTAGCTGGACACGCCGAGACTACCGACGTCACAAATGACGTCAACGGCGGACCATCGGGCATTGGCATAGCTACTGCGGCCGGAAAGGCTGCGTTCTGGGATATTGTTGGCGCACCGGACGATCTGAAAATCATCGCTCTTGAAGGCGAGTTCGCCATGACATCCGGACATGCCCAGGAGCTCAAGACCCAGGCGATAGCCAATCAAGTTGGCAAGCGCCTGCGAATCCTTCTCTCATTCAACAACGCAGGTATCGACGACCAGCTCATTGGCGGAGTCATCGGCACACAGTACGATGCATACAAGCTGGAGGCCCAGTGGGCTTCGTATGGCTGGAACGTCATAATGCTCGACGACGGCAACGACTACGACCAGGTCGTAGCGGCACTGAAGTCGATGGAGGACTCCGATCCCACTGACGACCGGCCCATGATCGTCATCGGCAAGACTGTAAAAGGCTGGTGGCCTACTGCGGTCAACGGGACCATTCCGGGTCTCGGAGAGCAGATCGTAAGCTATGCAAGCCATCCGTACGGCTTCGCAATGAACAGCGAATACTTCCAGGGTCTGGCAGGAACTTTCGAGAAGCACTTCGATTTGGAGTTCGGTGGCATCCGAGAAAAAGCCCCAACGGACACACGCGAACGTCTCATTCAATTCAAGCAAAACATCGACGTAGCCATGTCGGCATTGGAGAAGAATGGCCTTGGTGATTGGCTAGCTGACCGTCTCGTGGCGATCGGTGACCAGGTCAAGGACGACATGCCCCTGCGCATCGACCGAAGCGTCGATCCGTTCCAGGACCCACGGCTGGAAGTCAAGAACCTGCCAATGGATGTCCAGAAGGTGACAGCCCGCAATCCTATATCTGGCGATAAAAAAGAACTAAGCATCAAGCTCTTTGAGGAGCCCGGCAACGTACGCGGCACCCGACGAGCCATATCCGAAATTGTTAAGTACATGAACTACGTCACCGAAAACCGGTTCGTAACAGTGGCGGCGGACCTTGCTGACTCGATCAACGTTGAAGCAGGTTCTATTTGGGGACACTATGACCCTGTCAAAAACCCTGCTGGCACGCGCCTGAAGGCCCCTATTCAGGAAGCAGGCAACGCATCCACAGCCGTGGGACTGATTGGTCAGACGGCGTCTCTTGACCCCAAACAGCACTGCGGCGTTTGGGCACTAAGCGGCACGTACGGAGCATTCACTCCGCTTATGTACCTGCCAGCCCGCGTATGGAGTCAGCAGAACCAGGACAGTCCTTTCCGCGTAGGCGTGCTGAACATTCTGGCCGGTCACTCCGGCCCGGAGACCGCCGCCGACGCCCGCACTCACTTTGGCATCTTTTCTCCTCAGGTGTGGAAGCTCTTCCCAAGAGACCAGGTGATAACCCTGAGCTTCTGGGACTACAACGACGTGGCTGCAGGCTACTTCGCTGCAGCCGAGATTGCTGCCCGAGACCCCAAGGTTGGCGTCATCGTGCTAGAAGTTGCCCGACCAGATTTCCCAGTAGCTGATCGTTCCAAGTTCGCCGACACAGACATCAAGGCCGCAGCAAAAGGCTTCTACGTGCTGAGAGATTTCGAGGAAGGCAAGCCCAGGCATGGCTACGTCATGGTGCAGGGCTCTTCTTCTACGGTGAACCTGGTTAGTGTGCTTCCCAAGTTGGAGGCAGAGGGAATTAACGTCAAGGTGATCTCCACCATCAGCCAGGAGCTATTCACCAGGCAGTCACAGAGCTACCGCGAATCGGTGCTTCCCTCAGGCGCAACTCTGGACATGATGATTGTGACCACCGGCACGAAGCGCATGTGGCCTGTCAACAACTCTGGCCCGCTAACCGAAGAATACTCGCTGACATCCGACTGGGATAACCAGTGGTTGACTGGCGGCTCCGAGGCCGACGTAATCACAGAGGCACACCTGGATCCTGATTCCATTTATAACAGCATCAAGCGATTCGCCAAGGACCACGACAACCGCATTTCCAGCCAGGTGGACCAGTTGGCCTCCCTAAAATAAGGATGCTGAACAGAAAACCTTAATAGCCCACAATTCAAAAACAGGAGTAGCCCGATGTTCATAGCGCACTTCACAGAGAGACCCTACCAGGACCCTCAATCGGGCTACTTCGGCGCAACCGGTAAGGCAATCAAAGACCTGGACCTCAGCAACGAGATTTACAATCCGCAGCTGGGGTCCGATCTTTATAATCGATACCTGGACGAGAAGATGTACGCGGAAGAGATGGGCTTCGACGGCCTGATGCTGAACGAGCATCACAGCACACCGTTCTGCATGGGCGGCGCCATGAACATCGAGGCCGGGATTCTTGCCCGCATGACCAAAAAGGCGAAGATCGTCCTTCTGGGCAACATACTTCCCATTTGGGACGACCCTCTCTGGCTGGTCGAGCAGCTCTCGATCATCGACATGATCTCAAAGGGCAGACTGGTCTCCGGCTGGGTGCGAGGCACCGCCCGAGAGAGTGTGGCGCACAACGCGCCTCCGCCCTACAACTGGGAGCGCTTTCAGGAGGCTCACGACTTTATCGTTAAGGCGTGGACCACGCCGGGGCCGTTCCGCTGGGAAGGCAAGCACTACCAGTACCGCTACGTAAACCCGTGGGCGAGGCCGTACCAGAAGCCTCACCCGCCGATCTGGCTGCCGGGCGTCATCAGCCGCGACTCGCTGATGTGGGCTGCCAAGAACCGCATACCTTATATCATGCTGGCTACCGAGATGGGCCCGACCAAGGAGGCCTTCCAGCTTTACCATGACACCGCCAAAGAAGAGGGTTACGAGTCTGGCTCGCAGAACATCGGCTACCTGTGGAAAGTACATGTGGACGAGACTGAAGAGCTGGCCCAGGAGACCGCGCGAAAGTTCGTGCAGGGTCCCAGCAACCCGTTCCTGGCAGGAAACGAAGGAACGACCAACCAGGCCCTAGTACGGCTGCCGGGTCTAACCTCCCGCAGCAGAGTGCTTCCCACCCGTTCAGTGGCCACGGCCAATCGCGGCGGCATGATTAGCGCACGGCCCTTCGAAGAGCAGCAGGAGAAGTACACCATCATCGCCGGCACTCCCGACACGGTCATTCCCAAGATTCGGCACGTGCTGGAGACCTTGCGTCCGGGCAGCGTAATCCTTTGGGACGGCGACGGCGCGATGACTCACGACGACCAGATGCGCAGCCTACGCCTGATGGGCAAATACGTTCTGCCTGCTATGCGGGAGATGGGTAAGGAGCTTGGTCTGAACAGCCCCTTCGAGATCAACCCGGCCACAAACAAGCCGTTTGAAACGGAAGAGGTAACGGCCGCCGATTAGGGGACAAGCTTGAGTTGCAGCATTCAGCCATAATTCCTGAATGCTTATGGCTGCTGCTCGTACAACGTTTCGAATTTGAACCCACCGCAATTTGGACAAGACCTGTTCGCGTATCTACTGGGCATTGGAGCTTCGCGAACGACGCATTCAGTTAACTCGTGGGCGGCTATGCGCGTCACAAAAACAAACGAACGAACGCTAGCCCCTCCATCATAGTCATTATCGTTAATGGGACTGCTTGGACCTTCGACCGCCACAACCCAAACGTTGACCCCACCCAAACCTTCAGGCCCATGTTCAACCTCATCAAAGATACTGTGATTCATCACCATCAGCCCCCGGTTGTCCCCGAGTTAGTTGGTGCCGCCAGTATGCGCGTAGGTAGGCCTGAGAGTCGTTCATTAACGCCAGGGCATCCAGCGGTCGCAAGTCGAACTGCGTCATTAACTACGTCATTCCTCGACCGCTCGCGTAGAGACGAACCGGGCAATGGTATGGGAGTCGTTGTGGGAGAGATGGGGACAACTTGAGGTTCCGTCACCACATCTGTAAAGCATGACAATGCCAATAACAGCCAAGCCACGCACATAATAATCAATGTTTTCATCCACGCGCGCTGCCCTAATTCGCCCTGGTAATTAGTAGGGAACATTTGCAACTCCGAAAGACGGTTCGACGGGGAATACAAGGCAGTCCCTTGGCCGAATGCTCATCGCCTAGATTCCTCGCTTCACTTGGAATGACATTCTTGAGGGCTTGGTTTCAAAGTAAATCACCTCTTAATGCCAATTCCTGATGGCTAACACCGCTCTACTGCGCCGTCGCACCGCCGTCGATGACAAGAGGTGTGCCAGTGACAAAGCTGGCCTCGTCCGACGCCAGGAACAGCGCGCCGAACGCCACCTCCTTGGGATCGCCAACCCGCTTCATGAAACTACCACTGGCTGCCTCCGCCAGGAACTCCTCGCGGTCGCGGCCCTCGAACTGGCGATGGCGCTCCGTGGCTGGCGTTAGTATCGCGCCAGGACAGACGCAGTTAACACGAATGTTGTCAGGAGCAAGATCCAACGCCAGGCATCGCGTCAGCTGCAACACAGCGCCCTTCGAAGCGTTGTAGGGTATGAAGGCAGGCTGCGCTATGAAGCCACTGACCGACGCTATGTTCACAATGGCTCCACCGCCAGCCGATCTCATGTGCGGCAGGACGTGCTTCACGCAGTAGGCCTGACCCATGACGTTTACACCAAAGACCCGCTGCCACTGCTCATCGGTGACGTCCTCCACCTTGCCAAACTCGAATGCTGCAGCGTCGTTTACAAGAATGTTCACCGCACTGTAAGCGGTGGCAGTCTGCGCCACCATGGCCTCGACCTCCGCCTCTTTGGAGACATCAGTCTGGATAAACAGTGCCTCGCCGCCAGCAGCCGTGATAGCGCTGACCGTCTCCTGACCGCCCTTGGCGTCTATGTCGGCCACGGCGAGCCGAGCGCCCTCCTCGGCGAAGACCTCGCATATGGCCCGGCCTATACCTGACGCGCCGCCGGTGATAATGGCAACCTTGTTTTTGAGTCGCATGAATGCTCCAGTTATCGGTAATTAGTAGTCAGCTTTCAGCCTTTAGCACAAAGCGCTGGCCTTAAATTGCTGACCGCTGAGGGCTGAAAGCTGGCTGCATAGTGACCTCAGCATATGGGCCCTGAGAATGGCTGTCAACGGGCAAAGCGGGGTTAGACAGTCACACACCATCCTGGTAGAATGCGGCCCATATTCAGGCTGTGAATCGCCTGTCAATCTAAGTTTTTCGACGCCTGATTCAGCTACATTAGGCGTCCACTCAAATACTCAAAAAAATCAGGGAGGCAGACAATGAAAGCCGTTGTTTACAAAGGCCCGTTTAGCGTGGCAGTGGAGGAGGTCCCGGACCCGCAGATACTCCACCCCAACGACGTCATCGTAAGGGTCACATCAACCTGCATTTGCGGCTCGGACCTGCACATGTACGAGGGCCGCACCGCCGCAGAGCCTGGAATCATCTTCGGCCACGAGAACATGGGCATCATCCAGGAGGTCGGCTCGGCGGTCAAGGAGCGCAAGGTCGGCGACAGAGTGGTTATGCCCTTTAACGTGGGGTGCGGCTTCTGCAAGAACTGCCAGCGCGGTTTCACGGGCTTCTGCGTAACGGTCAACCCTGGCTTTGCCGGCGGGGCCTACGGCTATGTGGCCATGGGTCCGTGGCGCGGCGGGCAGGCCGAGTATCTACAGGTGCCTTTCGCCGATTTCAACTGCCTCCTCCTTCCCGAAGGCACTCAGAACGAAGCTGACTACGCTATGCTGGCCGACATCTTCCCGACGGGTTATCATGGCGCGGAATTGGCGGACGTGCGTCCCGGCGAGAGTGTGGCCGTATTTGGCGCGGGCCCCGTTGGCCTGATGGCGGCCTACAGCTGCC
>Ga0066376_10003025_pt1 | contig 15356 bp, 10 predicted proteins | sample Knorr_S15_td_Bot_FD_77009 | JGI IMG/M metagenome (GOLD analysis project Ga0066376, IMG submission 77009) | Marine microbial communities from Southern Atlantic Ocean transect - Knorr_S15_td_Bottom_ad_5009_LV_A | ecosystem: Environmental > Aquatic > Marine > Oceanic | place: Southern Atlantic... | reverse complement strand
GTCATAACAGAATTTTATGCGGCTAAGTTAACGGTATGCCCTGTAAATTATCGTAAATCGAAAAATTTAACCAGCATATTCTGCTGGATTTTAATTAGAATGCACGAATTATATCAATGGTAAGAAATGCAATAAGTTCATTTCTAGACTCCACATACCAGAGGGTTACTTATGCTATTTAATGGCGATTTGACAACTGAATGTCCAATCAGACAAAAGATCCGTGATTTCTACCGTATTGACGAAAATGCGGTGATTGATCACATTTTGCCTTTGGCTGAAGTAGGCGTGAAAGCGCGTAGCCGAGCGTGGGAACGTGCTCGTCAAATGGTTTTAAATATCCGTCGCGATCAGGATGGTCAAAGCGGTGTAGATGCACTACTAAACGAGTTCTCACTTTCAAGTGAAGAAGGTGTGGTATTAATGTGTTTAGCAGAAGCACTACTACGTGTACCAGACAAAGCAACGCAAGACTCACTAATTCGTGACAAACTTGCTAAAGGTGACTGGAGCTCGCACTTAGGTAGCAGTGACTCTCTATTTGTAAATGCATCGTCTTGGGGCCTGTTAGTAACCGGTAAAATGGTTAACTACAGCGACAAATCTAAAGAACAGCAATTCGGTGTTCTGAAGAAAACAATTGGTCGTCTAGGTGAGCCTGTTATTCGTAAATCTGTGAACTTCGCAATGAAGATCATGGGTAAGCAATTCGTTATGGGTCGTACTATTAACGAAGCGATTGAACGTGCTGCTGATAAAGAGCAAAAAGGCTACGTATACTCATACGATATGCTAGGTGAAGGCGCGCGCACCATGAAAGATGCTGAGCGTTACTTCCAAAGCTACATGACGGCAATCCACGCGATTGGTAAAGCAGCAAATGGCCGTGGCCCAATCAAGAGCCCTGGTATCTCAGTTAAAATTTCTGCGATTCACCCACGTTATGAGTTTACTCATCGTGAGCGTGTGATGGCTGAAATCGTACCTAAGCTAAAAGAGCTTGCACTTGCAGCTAAAAGCTACGACATCGGCTTCACTGTTGATGCTGAAGAAGCTGACCGTTTAGACATCTCATTAGATATCATTGAAGCGGTATTCAGCGATGACGATTTAGGTAACTGGAATGGCTTTGGTTTAGCCGTTCAAGCATACCAAAAACGCGCTATTTTTGTGGTTGAATGGGTTGCAGAACTTGCCCGCCGCGTTGGTCGTAAATTAATGGTTCGTCTTGTTAAAGGCGCATACTGGGATACAGAAATCAAAACCACTCAACAAGATGGTTTAGATCACTACCCGGTATTTACACGTAAAGCGACGACTGACGTTTCGTACAAAGCATGTGCTATCAAACTACTTGAAGCGCGCGATGTACTTTACCCGCAATTTGCTACACACAACGCCTACACTGCGGCAACTATTTTAGAAGTTGCTAAAGGTGACCATGAAGGTTTCGAATTCCAACGCCTACACGGTATGGGTGAATCATTATTCGACCAAATCGTTGAGCAAGAAAAAATTCAATGTCGTGTTTACGCACCAGTAGGTCAACACGAAGACTTACTTGCATACTTAGTACGTCGTTTATTAGAAAACGGTGCTAACTCTTCATTCGTAAATGCGATTGTTGATACCACTAAACCTGTTGAATCACTATTACCAGACCCTGTAGAAACGCTGCAAGGTTTACGTAACAAGTACAACACGCAAATTAAGATGCCAATTGATTTATATGGTGATGAGCGTCCAAACTCGAAAGGCATGGACTTAACAGACATCAATGTTATTACACCATTTAAAGAAAACCTTGATACTTGGTTTGCTGAGCACCGCATTGAATTAAGCGCAGTGCCAGAAGGTTCTATCCCAGTTAAGAACCCTGCAAACCATAAAGAAATCATTGGTCATGTGAAGTTACAATCATCAGAAGAGATGACTGCACTTTTAGAAAATGCAGAAAAAGCATTTGAATCATGGTCACAAACACCTGTTAAAGAACGCGCAAACTTACTACGCCGCGTTGCTGATATCCTAGAACGTCACCACGATGAGTTAGTGGCTCTGTGTATCAAAGAAGCGGGTAAAGTAACTCAAGACGGTATCGATGAAGTACGTGAAGCTGTGGATTTCTGCCGCTACTACGCTGCACGCGCTGAAGAATTATCACAAGACGAGCGTTTTGAAGCGCGTGGTGTGATCTTATGTATCAGCCCATGGAACTTCCCTCTTGCTATCTTCTTAGGCCAAGTTGCTGCAGCTATCGTGACAGGTAACACGGTTATTGCAAAACCTGCTGAGCAAACAAGTTTAATCGCCCTTCGTACGATTGAACTTATGCTATCTGTTGGCTTACCAGAGCACGTTGTACAACCTGTTATTGCTCGTGGTAGCGAAGTAGGTAAAACAATCGTTCCTGATGAGCGTATTCAAGCAGTTATGTTCACAGGTTCAACTGAAACAGGTACTGTTATTTCGCAAACGCTTGCTGCGCGTAATGATATCCAAGTACCGCTTATCGCTGAAACTGGTGGTCAAAACTGTATGATCGTTGACTCAACCGCTCTACCAGAGCAAGTTGTTGACGATGTGATCAGCTCAGGTTTCCAAAGTGCTGGTCAACGTTGTTCTGCGCTACGTGTGTTGTTCTTACAAGAAGACGTTGCAGACGGCATTATTGATATGATCAAAGGCGCTTTAAAAGAGCTTCATGTTGGCGATCCTTCACTACTTTCAACGGATATCGGTCCAGTTATCGACGAGAAAGCACTGAAGAACCTAAACGAGCACGTTGAGTACTTAAAAGGTAACGCAACACTTCATTACGAATGTGCGATCCCTGATAACAACGAAAATGGTGCTTACTTCTTTGCGCCTCGTTTATACGAAATCAAAGATTTATCTGTACTTAAGCGCGAAGTATTTGGCCCATGTGTACACATCATCCGTTTCAAAGGCTCAGAGCTTGATAACGTGATTGACCAAGTAAATGGCACTGGCTTCGGTCTAACGATGGGTGTTCATTCACGTATCGAAGAACGTTGTGAATACTTAGCGAAGATGTCACGTGCAGGTAACGTTTACATCAACCGTAATATGATCGGTGCGATTGTAGGCGTACAACCTTTTGGTGGCCGTGGTCTTTCTGGTACTGGTCCTAAAGCCGGTGGTCCAAACTACTTACAACGTCTAGTGAAAGAAAAAGCATCACCAGATAACGTCCAAATGACAAACCTAACACCTGATGAGTTAGATACACATAACTTCTCTGGTGCAGCTGAGCAAGTTGCTAAACTGATGGAAAATTCATTACGCGACGAGAAAATCTGGCGTGCGACACCGCTAAACGACCGTGTTTCTGCTGTACGTCAATTACTTGCGAAAGTAGCAACGGTAGAGATCATCGACGAGCTAGCTGATGACTTAGCATTAACACTAGCTGATGCACGTGCGCAACTTAACCGCCTTGAAAAACACATGCGTAAGCACACTGTATTACCGGGACCAACGGGTGAATCAAATACGCTTCACTTAGAGCCTCGTGGCTGTGTGGTTTGTTATGCTGATAAGAGTACGTCATTTAACTTCTGGGCAATTTCGATTATCACAGCACTTGCGGCAGGTAACACCGTAATTACTGTTGCATCAGAGTTATTCTACGAAGAAGCGGTTGCGTTCAGAGACAAGTTTATCTCTACAGGTATTGCTGAAGGTGTATTCCAAGTTGCTAAACCTAATCAGTTACAAGCAATTTTAGCGCACCCTCACCTTGCTGGTGCAGTTGTTGCTGCACGTTCATCACGCTTAGGCTACTTCAGCCAGCAGCTAGCACAACGTAAAGGTGCGATTCTGCCAGTGATCAGCTCTGAGTACTACGACACGCTAATTAAACGTTTATTAACTGAGAAAACAATCAGTATTGATACAACGGCATCAGGTGGTAATACATCTCTAATGACCTTAGTTGAAGACGACGAATAATCGTATTCAGTAAGGGAGTTACCATTCCCTGAGTAAATTAAAAGCCCTCGCATTTTGCGGGGGCTTTTTAGTATTAAAGATACCTTTTCATTATTCTTATTTACCGAGGTACAAATTTTCTGCTAGTTTTATAGTATTGTATTTGACTAGAAGTAAAGGCCTTGAAAACACTCCCTATCAATCAACTTAAGCCGGGCATGTTTGTACAAAGCGTGACAAAACAAACAGGCAAGATCCGTATAAAAAACCAAGGTTGGGTAAAAACGCAGGGAAGTATAGATAAACTGATCAAGGCAGGTATATTAGAAATTTCAATCGATCCGGATAAAACACTGACTTTAGACAGTGATAATAAAGTGGTCGAGCAACAAGATATTGCGAAACCTGCGACCAATTCAGAGACCTTTAATCCTTGGCACACCAGCCATAGCGTGTCAGCAGAAATGAGCAAAGCAAACAGCTTATACAACGAAGCAAGAACACTGCAAAGCAAAGCATTTGATGATATCCGCGATGGCAACAAAATTGATATCGCCCCTTTTAAAGACCTCGCAAGTGGTTTTATTGATTCGGTTTTTCGTAACCAAGATGCGCTTGCTTGTATCACACGTATGCGCGAAAAAGATGCCTATCTGCTTGAACATTCAATCAATGTTTCGATTTTAATCAGTATTTTTGCCAAACATTTAGGAATAGAAAAATCGATAATCCAAGAAATTGCCACCGGCGCATTACTACACGATATCGGCAAAATAAACATTCCTGATGAAATACTTAATAAACCAGGCAAGTTAACCGATGACGAATATAAAACCATTCAAGACCACGCTCGCTTTAGCAAAGAAATTTTAGAGCAGTCAGGTTTAAGTGGAATTGCGGTGGATATTGCAGGATTCCATCACGAGCGCTTAGACGGTAGTGGTTATCCGTTTGGTAAAAGTGGTGAAGAGATCAGCTTGTATGTGCGCATGGCTTCGATTGTCGATGTGTATGATGCACTAACCGCTGAGCGGGTCTACAAAGCAGGCATGGAGCCAATTAAGGCATTTAAAATTCTCAAAGAAGGCTGCCCAGATAGCTTTGATGGAGACCTAGTCACTAAGTTTATTCAATGTATTGGTATTCACCCGGTTGGCACCTTAGTGAAACTTGAAAGTCAAAAGTTAGGTGTGGTCACTCACAGTAACCCAACCAGCCCTTTAAAACCTCAAGTTAAAGTGTTTTATCACGCTAAACATGCGCGTTATACCGAAGTGCAGGATATTGATTTGGCAAACAGCCGCTGTCATGACAGTTTAGAATCAGCAGTCAGGCCTGCTGAATTTAATATCGATCTGATCCGCTTTTTTAAGAACGCGATTTTACCTTAATCCCTTAAAGTAAAGACTGGCTATTCAGGCCAGTCTTGTAATGCTTTTAGGGTAAACTCATAGCCATCGTAGCTTAATAAGCTTTGCTCAGGGGTAATTTCAACCACAGATAGCACACCAATGTTATCGCCTTCGTATAATTCTCTACCGTTTAACTTAATCCAACGCTTTGATGATTCAGACGCATAGATATGCGCTTGATATTTAATGGTAGGAATTAGGCTTTGCAGCGCATCGGGTAATAGCTCAATCGGCTCAGCATACGAGGTATTTTTAGTGCTTCGAGTAATATCAACACTGTGTGCGTTATCAACATCTTCAACCGCTTTAGCAAAGGCATCCTTTAAGGTATCTGGCACATCTCTTAACTCATCATTGGTTGATGATTGCGATGCGGGTTGAGTTGGTTGACCATCAAGTGGCTTACCCAGCACCTTATACTTACTTAGATCAATGCCATTGCTGCTCATTTGTTGCGGGTTAATCTGCTGCATTTGCATTGGTTGAGAAAATTGTGGCTGCGATTGATATACAGGCTGATTTTGATACACAGCTTGCTGCTGATATTGCGGCAGTACTTGATAACCTTGATTCGCGTACACAGGTGCTGAATTTACCGGAACTTGCACCCACTGGTATTGCTGTCCTTGCACTGGCACCTGCTGCATCATTTGTTGCTGCCCCATGGCTGGTTGCATCAACTGCCCTTGTTGCGACATTGTGGTTACTTGAGCTGGGTTATTAGCAGCTTGCTGAGTGTGTGGTTGGGCAACTTGATCTTGCTTAGCGGGTTGTTGCGATTCAGGGCTTACTTGAGCCTCAGTCGTAGCGTTTTCTGTGGCTTCATTGCTGTTATTCACAACTTTTGGCTGCTCAGCAAATGGTTTATTTTGTTGTAACCATTTACCAATTGAAAAGCCTGCCATCAAGGTTAAAATGGCCGCCAATAATAAGCCAAATGAAAAAGCTAAGCGGCGATAGCGTGTAAGTTCTTGTTGTTGTTTGAGCGCAAGCGCTGCTTGGTCGTGGTCAACCGCGGTTTGTTCGTGCTGACCAGACTGTTTAATTGCATCTAATAATAATGACATAAATGAACACTCGTTATATTAGGTAGGATAAACCAATACCCATTCCTAATACGGCTAAAAATGAAACGGGATAAAGCCACACATAACTCGGCTCTTTATTTGCTACTGTGGCCATTGGTGTACTCGTGGGTGGCAATGCTTCAGCAGCTGAGCGCATCACAAGCTCACTATCAACACTCAATTTTTGCTGCGAAAAAGCCCCTACTAAACAACGCTCACACAATAAATTGATTAATCTTGGTACACCTTGAGTGACTTGATAAATTGCTTTTAACGCATCACCTGAGAACAAGGCTTGCTCTGTACCCGCTTTAAACAAGCGATGCTTAACATAGGCAAATACTTGCCCTTCCGTTAATGGTAATAAGTGATAACGTGCCGTTATACGCTGAGCTAGTTGTCTTAATTCAGTACGTTTTAATAACTCTTGTAACTCTGGTTGCCCAACTAACACAATTTGCAGTAGCTTTTTGTGATCCGTTTCGATATTCGTCAATAAGCGCAATTGCTCTAGCACATCTGGCGCGAGTAATTGTGCTTCATCAATAATTAAGATGGTATGACCGCCTGCTTGATTATTTGCCTCTAGATGTTTTTTAATAACATCAGTAAGCGTTTTTAATGTCGCATTCGCGCTGTCATACTCAATTTTCAACTCATCACAAATACTGGCAAGCAGTTCGAGCTGTGACAAAGCTGGGTTATGAATTTGTGCCACTTGGGAGTTTTCAGGTAACTGCTCTTGCAGGCTTCTTGTTAGTGTTGTTTTACCTGTACCCACTTCGCCTGTTAACAGAACAAAGCCACCCGCTTCACCTAATCCGTAGGTAAGATGTGCTAATGCCTCTTTATGGCGCTCACTAAGAAATAAATACTCAGGATTAGGGGCAATCGAAAAGGGTTTTTCTGACAAGCCAAAATAGCTTAAATACACCGTGTTATTCCTTGCGTTTAAAATCACGGTCTATAATGGCAAAAAACATCGCTACTTAAAACCTTGTTTACATTTTATTGGTTAAATAACGTAAAATAGCGAAAAGGCAAAATTTTAGGTGTTTTATGCAGGTTTATTTAGTCGGTGGCGCAGTGAGAGATGCCCTACTTGGTCGTGACGTTAAAGAGCGCGATTATGTGGTGGTTGGTGCAACGCCCGAGCAACTGATCAGCCAAGGCTATCAACAAGTTGGAAAAGATTTTCCAGTATTTTTACACCCTAAAAGTAAAGAAGAATATGCGCTAGCCCGTACCGAGCGAAAACAAGGCCAAGGTTACACGGGGTTCATTTGTGATTTCGCGCCTGATGTCACTTTAGAGCAAGACTTAATTCGTCGAGATCTCACCGTAAACGCCATTGCGCAAGCCCAAGATGGCAGCTTAGTTGATCCATTTTCTGGCCAGCAAGATCTTGAAAATCGTGTATTACGTCATGTCTCCGATGCCTTTAGTGAAGACCCTCTACGCATATTGCGAGTAGCGCGTTTTGCTGCTCGTTATCATTACCTAGGCTTTACTATCGCCCCTGAAACCCTATCACTATTAACCGAGATGGTTAAAGCCGGTGAACTGAGTACCCTCACCGCTGAGCGCGTTTGGTTGGAATGCGAAAAATCCCTAAGTGATGGCGCATTTAGCGAGTTTCTAAATGTACTTGCCAGCATCAATGGCCTGCATGTGATTAGCCCTGAGCTTGAAAGTAAATGGTGTGATGAGCTTTACAATACGTTTCAAGCACGTTTTGACTATGCTAACAAACTACAAATTAACGACACTGCGTTATTATTTAGCCAAATTACTTTATCACTTTCAAGCGATGAGATAAAAACGATAGCTAGCAACATACGCTTACCTAATGAAGTGCGTGATTTAGCGCTATTTAGCCAAACTCATCAAACAACATTAAGTGCAGAAAAACCGACTAGCGAAGCTGTTTTTGCTTGCTTTAATCAACTTGATTTATGGCGTCGCCCTGAGCGTTTTGAGCAAGTATTGAAGGTGTTAGAAATAAGTCAGCAACAACCTGTTAGCTGTTTTGAGTCGCTCACAAAGACAGCTAAGCAAGCACGAGCAGTTAGTCCGCAGCAATTTATTGCTCAAGGTATTAAAGGCGCAGAAATAAAAACCGCGCTTGAGCAAGCGCGGTTAGAAGTTATTAACAGTTACTTTTCGTAGCGCACCAAACGCAAATAAACATCGGACGTTTTTGCGTGCAGGCTGTTTATGCCTTTATCAAATTGGTACACCCAAGCAAGATCGGTACGACTGATCCCTGAAGTACTGCTCCAATAGTTTTGCAGCTTAGTCGATAAAAATGCCGTTTCGTTGATACTAGGCTGTACACAACTATGCTCTAAGATACTTGCTAACTCTTTTACATTTGGCACATGCCAATCAGTGTAATCAGCAAACGTTGCGTTTTCGGCCCCGCGTAAAGCTTCGCCCCATGTAAGCTGCTGGCTCGTGCCCTCGCAAGTATCCGTGTCACTATCATAACTTTGGCCAAAGGTACAACGTTGCCACATAAGACCCGTTTCGCTGTCACTTACTGTACCATCCTCATTGATAGTAAAGCGGCTATCAGGCGTCGTCTCAGTGACGGCGCTATAACATACTTGCGCAGCGGCATAACTCGATTGCAGAGCGATTACGGTAAGTGCTGTGATTAAAGATAAGTTTCGCATATTACTCTCCCGGCGTTCTAACTAAGCGCACAAAGGCAGTGTTACTTTTTGGATACGCTAAATCATTCGCACTACTCATATCGATAATATAAGCTTGCGACAAACTTGTTCCATCTGCCGCGGTTTGCGAAGTCCAATAAGGCATAAACGAACTGCCATCTGTACTTAGTTGCGTGTCGCTCGGTTGATTTGGGAAAAAGTCACTATTAAGTATCGAAGACTCACCTTGCTTGGCATAATCTAATAACCCTAATAATTCGGTGTAAGTGGGCACACGCCAATTTGTACCACCGCAAAAATCGCTGCTGTTTACATCATTAATGTAAGTTTGCAGGCCACAGTTGCTGGTGCTTGGGCAAGTAGAGCTCGCAGCCCCTTGTACACTGCCCGTTTGCACACCACTTGAACCATTTAAATACCAGGTATAATGGTTTGTTGCTGCACGATCGGTTGTTGACGGCGGTAATGTTGAACTTGCTTCTTTTACTTCCCAAATAAGGCCCGTCACGTTATCGCGTACACAACTAAAGCTGGTCGCATCATCAGGAAGTTCGTCGGCATATTCATTCATTTTGGTAAAATCAAACGCCAGGTCACCCTGACCGACTTTATCTAGTTGATTAGCGACACTGTCACGGCCTATGTCTGCGTCTTGGCTTGGGAAGTCTTCGCTGCCGCAATTAATTTTTTGCGAGTTGTTATAGCAATCGCTCATACCGGTATCGTTAATTAATCCCAACGGTTTTGGACTTATATCGATAATTACCGTATCTGTGTCGCTACGCGATTTACTGTCTGTCACGGTAACTTCAAAACTAAGCTCTGAATCAGTATCGACATCAGGGGCTACAAACGTCGTGATACATTGGTTCTGGTTTGCCAACGTCACTGTTTCGCCTGTTAACTGCTCCCAAAAACATGATTTTGTTGCTGTCACAATTTCACTGTTGCTGGCATCAAGGGTTACGGTATCAAACTCGATAACCTGCTGGTCTTCCCCTGCATCAGCAATAATAACCTCAACCGTTTTGTTTAAGGTAAACGACGCCTCAGTACTCGCCGAGCCACCTTCATCATCGGTTACAGTCAAGCGCCATGTCATTGCTGTATTTGATTCAAGTAATGGGTGAGTAAAACTAATTGTTTGATTTGTATAACTATCAGCGGTTAAATCTGGGCCATCAAGTTGCGTCCACAAATAACTGTCAACCGAGCCATTTTCATCGATATCAGCAGATTCTTCGCCGCTTAATGTGATCACATCATTGTATTGTGATGGCAACTCTTCTGGCGCAGTTTGGGTAATAACAGCAACAGGAAGTTGGTTATTGGAAGTAATAAAAATACTGACTTGATCGGAAACAAGTTGCCCATCATCGGTTTGATAATTCACTTTCAACACAAGCTCTGAATCGAGCTTAATATCAGGAGCAGTAACAGTTTGTTCAGCACCCTCAGCAGGAAAACCTTCTAATGCTGGGCCACTGACTCGCTCCCAAGTGAAGGTTCCATCGCTTGGAGAGCCTTTTGCAGATACAGTAAACTCACTTTTTTCAATGATTTGCTGATCTGTGCCCGCATTAACGGTTGCAGCGGTTATGCTCGAGTCACTCGAACCGCCACCGCCACCACAGGCTGTTAATGTCGTTAATGCAACTAGGGCAAGAGGCACTAATCTCATGTTTACCACCTTAAAATGAAAAGTCGGTTAAGGCCGACTGCCAAATAAGCTAATAACAAGCAATTAAAGTGCCAGACTAGGAGTTATAAATAACTTTCTTGGTGGATACGAACGAAAAGCTTTGTGCCGATTTTACTGTAGTCGACTTTATACTCTCGACCATCTAGGGCTTGGATAAACAGTAAACGTTTTTCTTCTGCGAACACATCTGGACTGGTTACATAAACCATCTCTAGATAGCGCTCTTTCGCTTCACGACGGTTTTTTGGCAGATCTTCTTTGAAAGGCTCAAGGCCATTTTGGGTCACTTTAATACGTGGATGGTTTTCACCATTCACTATCACTAAATCAAGTTTTTTATCTTTGTGTATAATTGTGTTTCGACCGCTTTTAATAAAAGAACGTTCTTGACTCATAGCCTTTTCCTACTACTTTCTGCCACCTAAAGCTTACATTTTCTGCAAGCGAGTCTCTATAAACTCATTAGGATTCAGTTTCCAACGATTCAAATCAGCACTAAATTGCCAAATATCAACATCAAGTACATTGGCAGGCAGTAATAAATCGTATCCTGTCAATTGCCTTAAATGCTGCGTACGATTGGCAAACATGGCAATCAATCCTTTGTAAAGCTGACCACTTGGGGCAGTGTAGTCCGTCTCTTCTATTAACCATTCTGATGGGCAATCACCATTTTTGCAATGTTTTTGAATAACTTGCATAAATAAATGACGTTGCTCTATTAGTAATCGTCCGGCAATTCTTGGGTGAATCTGTGTTAAAAATTCATCTATGTTATTGAGTTTAATACCAACTGCGTTTAACTCAAGGTATTCTAAGCCCTGTTCCACTTTTGGTATACCACTATGATGAAAATTAGCACGATTTAGCTGCCAATTCCCAACTTTGTGATGATAAATAAGTAAATTCTGAGTAAATGTTAGGCTAAAGTATGGCTCTTGCGTTTTTAAAAAGCCAATAAACAGTGCAGCAATACAGCTTGTTGCTAAAAAGATTTCAACAAGGCTAATTTCGCCAGGTCTCAATATGTTAACCAGCATAATAATGATCAGCCCAATACCGCCTACAACCAAAAACTCACTGCCATGGCGAGATGCTTGAGCGCGCACGCTAAGTGCAGGACATTTCTTATCCATAAACAGAAAAATAAAAAATAAACATCACAATTGTGACCAAAATTATCTTTCTAAGCGTTAAACAATAATTACACTTTGGCTCTTTACTCATACTAAAACCTCTTTTTTAGTCACAATAAAGGAACAAACTAGCCGAACTTTTAACTTTTACGCTAAATGCACAAATATATGAGATACCTGACATACGGTGCACGTACTAATTTTGTACACTACACTCAACTAATTTTCTGGTAACACAATGATGTATTCTACACAATCTGGCAAAGCTCTTTTTCCATTTATTATTACCCTTTTGCTAGGGTTATGTATTTATTTGTATTTACCTTCAAGCCAAGGTGAGCAGAGCAACTTTGGTAATAGCGCAACTCAAGTGACAGCACATACTGTTGTCGCCGAAGAAAATGCAGTGCTGATTGAAGCAATTGGTAGTGCTCGTGCTAACCAAGCGATTTACTTGCGTAGTGCACAAAACGATTATGTTACCGATATTTTTTTCAACGATGGCGATTTAGTAAATAAAGGTCAAAAGCTTGTTCAACTGCAATCGCAAGAAGAAGAATTAGCAGTAAAAGAATTAAGCATCAATTTACGAGAAGAGCGCCGCCAACTTGAACGCCTCACTGAGTTATCTCGCTCACAAGCCACTGCTAAGTCGTTACTAGAAGAGCAGCTATCACGTGTTGACGCAACCGAAGCACAACTTGAAAGTGCAAAAACAAAATTGGCCGAGATGACGATTAAAGCGCCTTTTTCAGGTTTGCTTGGTAAGCGTGAAATTTCAATTGGTACCTATGTAAATAGCACAACCAACATTACGACACTTGATGATATCAGCATTATCAAAGTTGATTTTAAAGTGCCAGAAAAATACTTAGCGCAACTGCAACTCGGTATGAAAGTGATGACGCAAAATGATGCGTACCCAGAAAAAACTTTTACCGGTAAAGTCACTCACATTAGCTCGCGCATAGACTCAATTACCCGTAGCGTTGAAGTGACTGCCAGCTTTATCAATAAGAGCGGTTTATTACGCCCTGGTATGCTGTTAAACACTGCCTTAGAGTTAAGCTCAAGCCAAGCACTTATGGTGCCTGAGAAAGCCGTGATCCCGCAACAAGACAAACACTATGTGTTCCAAATTGAAGATGGCGTTGCAAACAAAGTCGAAGTGCATGTGGCTGGTCGTCACAATGGCTGGGTAGCCATTGATAAAGGCCTTGAAAATGGCCAACAAGTTGTGACTGAAGGCATCATTAAGATCCGTACTGGCAGCAAAGTAAGTATCAAGGGCTAAACCATGAAAATTACTGATACTAGCGTTAAGCGCCCGGTCTTCGCGATCGTAATAAACCTATTATTACTCACCTTTGGCTTGGTGGCATTTTCTATGCTGCCACTGCGCGAGTACCCAGATATTGAAACACCGATTGTTAGTGTTAGCACTGAATACACAGGTGCTAGCGCAGAGATCATTGAAACGAAAATAACCCAAGTCCTCGAAAACCGTATTTCGGGTATCGAAGGCATTAAAAGTATTAACTCGTCGAGCCGAAATGGCCGCTCAAATATCACCATTGAATTTAATATTAGCCGCGATATTGATGCCGCATCAAACGATGTACGCGAGCGTGTAGCTCGTGCCCTTGATAGCTTACCTGAGCAGGTTCGCCCGCCAGAGGTGTCTAAATCAAACAGTGATGAAAGCCCAATTGCTTGGTTCGTACTAAACAGTACCACCATGGATTCATTGCAGTTATCTGATTACGCGCAGCGTTTTATTGTTGACCGATTAGCCGTTGTTGATGGTGTCTCAAACGTGCGCGTGGGTGGCGAGCGTAAATACGCAATGAAAATCTGGTTAAACCGTAAAGCAATGGCTGCGCGCGGTATTACCAGTAGTGATATTGAAACCACTTTACGTACTGAAAACGTTGAATTACCTGCCGGTGAAATCGAATCTATCGACCGCGATTTTACAGTGCGTACTGCGCGTAGTTATAAAGATCAACAAGACTTTCGAAACCTAGTGATCAAACGGGGTGAAGACGGCTATTTAGTGCGTTTAGGTGAAGTGGCTGATGTGCACTTAGAAGCCGCGGACGACGAAAGCTTATTCCGTGGTAATGGCCGTAACATGATTGGTTTGGGTATCGTCAAACAAGCCAAAGCTAATACCCTAACCGTGGTTGATAATGCCCGCGCAGAGCTTGAAAAAATTAAGCGTAACCTGCCAGAAGGCACCACCATTCAAGACAGCTATGACTCTTCAATTTTCATAAAAGAATCGATTGATGAAGTTTATCGCACACTCGTTATTTCAATGGCGCTAGTTGTCTTAGTTATTTACTTATTCTTAGGTAATATCCGTGCAACGCTAGTACCTGCTGTAACCGTACCTGTGGCGTTAGTGGGTAGCTTTATGTTCTTGCTGGCTATGGGTTATTCAATCAACTTACTGACTCTTCTAGCCCTCGTGCTGGCAATTGGTTTAGTGGTGGATGATGCGATTGTTATGCTCGAGAACATTCACCGCCGTATCGAATTAGGCGAACCACCACTACTTGCTGCATTTCGTGGTGCCCGTGAAGTTGGCTTTGCGATTATAGCAACGACCCTCGTATTGATTGCGGTATTCGTACCACTGGTGTTTATGGATGGCCGAATCGGTGCCCTCTTTACCGAATTTGCGATGGCGGTAAGCGCCGCGGTGTTCTTCTCTAGTATTACTGCGTTAACGCTTTCTCCAGCGCTGTGCTCAAAAGTTTTGAAGTCATCAGAAAAAGAAAGCAAGTTTAGCCAGTGGATGGATAGAAGCTTTAACAAAATCGAAAATGCCTACCGTAACTCACTCACCTCAAATATGAGCCGTAAGTGGAGCTTACTACTGACTATGATTTTGGCCGGTGTTGCCAGCTTTATGCTATTTCAAAAAGTGCCATCAGAGCTTACGCCAAAAGAAGACCGCGGTACTTTCTTTATCATGATGAGTGGCCCTGAAGGCGCAAGCTATGAAAATAACGCTGCAAACATGGCTAAAATTGAAGAACGTTTAATGCCTTACTCTGAGTCTGGTGAATTGAGCCGAGTGCTTGTTCGTGTGCCGGGCTGGGGTGGTCAAGGTGGTGTTGCTATCATAGGTATGGCTGACTGGGATAAGCGTAAGCGCTCAACCTGGGAAGTAATGGACGAAATCAGCGGTAAAATGACTGAAGTGACTGATGTGCGTGCGTTTGCCATTATGCGCCGTGGTACTGGTGGCGGCGGTTCATCTCGTCCGATTGAATTTGTACTGCAAGGTAACGATTACGACCAGCTAGCCGATTGGCGAGACCGTATTATTAAGCGTGCTGAGAAAAACCCAGGCTTGGTAAGAATCGATCATGATTATAAAGAAACGTTCCCGCAGT